>ERZ856578.1272-NODE-1272-length-48731-cov-4.522609_pt1 | contig 48731 bp, 50 predicted proteins | sample MGYA00514384_ERZ856578 | MGnify/ENA primary metagenome ERZ856578 (study PRJEB29103, sample SAMN06111958) | human gut metagenome | biome: human gut; feature: ankylosing spondylitis patient; material: healthy_person | host: Homo sapiens | place: China:Hangzhou...
GTCCGAACGGGAAAATCCACCTTCATCTAGCGCTTTATGGAGACGCTGGTCATCCCCAACATCGAAAATGTCTACCGCCGGGAGCGGGCCCGGGATGAGCTGCCCCAGAGCGGCTCTGGCCGGACCATCATGACCGCCGAGCCCAAGTTCGTCCCCGAGGAGGCCGCCAGCGTGACGGTGGAGGGGGGCGCATCCTTCCGGGTGCGGCTCATTGACTGCGTGGGCTATATGGTCACCGGGGCGGTGGGGCAGATGGAGGGGGAGCTGGAGCGGATGGTGACCACCCCTTGGTTCGACCACGAGATCCCCATGGCGGAGGCGGCGGAGGTTGGCACCAGAAAAGTCATCTCCGAGCACTCCACCATCGGCGTGGTGGTGACCACAGACGGCACCGTCACCGACATCCCCCGGGAGGACTATCAGCAGGCGGAGGAGCGGGCCATTCAGGAATTGAAGGAGCTGGGCAAGCCCTTTGTGGTGGTGCTAAACTCCGCCCAGCCCGCCTCTGACCGGGCCCAGGCCATCCGGGCGGACGTCGCCCAGCGGTATGACGTGACGTGCATCGCCGTGAACTGCCTGGAACTGGGCGGGGAGGAGATCTGCCAGCTGCTGAAGAGCGTGCTGTATGAGTTCCCCCTGAAGGAACTGGACCTGTTCCTGCCCCCATGGGTGGACGCCCTGCCCCAGGAACACCCCATCAAGGCGGCGGTGTTTGCCGCCATCCGGGCGGGGGCGGAGCAGCTGCGGCGCATCCGGGACGCGGAGCGGGCGGTGGCCGGGTTCGAGAACTGCGAGTCGGTGAGCCGGGCCAGTCTCACCGGGGTGGACCTGGGCTCCGGCGTGGCCCAGGGGGAGCTGGAGCTGCCACGGGCATTGTTTTACGACACCCTGTCCCAGCAGTCCGGCTTCCCCGTGGGGGACGACGGGGACCTGATGGCCCTGCTCACCCGCCTGGCCGGGGTGCAGGCGGCCTATGACAAGGTGGCCGACGCCCTGCGGGAGGTGGAGGAGACGGGCTATGGCATCGTGGTGCCCACCATCGACTCCCTCACCCTGGAGGAGCCGGAGATCGTCCGCCAGGGGGGCCGCTATGGGGTGCGCCTGCGGGCCAGCGGCAGCTCCATCCACATGATCCGGGCGGACATCCAGACGGAGGTGTCCCCCATCGTGGGCGGAGAGAAGCAGAGCGAGGACATGATCCGCTATCTGCTCCAGGAGTATGAGGGGGACTCCAGCAAGATATGGGAGGCCAACATCTTCGGCAAGTCCCTCCACGAACTGGTGAACGAGGACCTGAACGCCAAGCTCAAGCGGATGCCCCAGGACGCCCGGGAGAAGCTGCGAGAGACCCTCCAGCGCATCATCAACGAGGGCTCCGGCGGACTGATCTGCATCATTTTGTAAAACCAGATATTTTCCCGCGTGTTCCCGCCTCTGTAAGGGGGCGGGAACACAGACTTTTTTCGAAGAAACACAGAAAATGAAATTGGGAGTTGAAAAACAGCGGGGGATGGGATATACTAAGGCTAACCATTAAGAATGGAGGAATCCCCACATGACCATTACCAAAGACACCATCATCGGTGATATCCTGACCATCGCCCCCCAGACTGCCCCCCTGTTCATGAACATCGGGATGCACTGCCTGGGCTGCCCCGCTTCCCGGGGTGAGACGGTGGAGCAGGCCTGCATGGTCCACGGCGTGGACCCCGACGACCTGCTGGCGAAGGTCAACGAGATGATCGCCGCCGCAGAAGGCTAAAAAAGCTGCACGAAAAGACGGGGGCGGACGTTCCGCCCCTGTTTTTTTCTGCCCCCGGCGGCTAGCCGCCGGGGCGCCTGAGCATATGACAGGAAGGAGCCCATGAACAAAAAAATCGAACTGTCCCCCCGGCTGCGCATGGTGGCCGGACTGGTGCCTCCGGGCAGCCGCCTGGCCGACGTCGGCACCGACCACGCCTATCTCCCCGCCGCCCTCATCCAGGAGGGGACTATCCCCGCCGCCATCGCCGCCGACCTGCGTCAGGGTCCCCTGAACCGGGCCAAGACCACGGTGCGGGAGTGCGAGCTCACCGGAAAGGTGGCCTTTCGCCTGTGCAGCGGTCTGGAGGGTATCCGTCCCGACGAGGTGGACGCCGTGGCCATTGCGGGCATGGGCGGGGAGACCATCGCCGACATCCTCGCCGCCGCCCCCTGGACCCGTGAGCGGGACGTGCCCCTGGTGCTCCAGCCCATGTCCTCTATGGACGATCTGCACCTGTGGCTGGAGCGGCACGGCTATACCATCGTAAAGGAGGACCTGGCCAGGGAGGGGGATGTCCTTTACACCGCCCTGCTGGTACGGGCTGGGGCCATGGAGCCGCTGACGGCGGCGGAACGGCTGGCGGGGAAGAACACCGGCCACCCCCTGCGGGGTGCTTGGCTGGACCGGTGGCTGGACAAGACGGACCGGGCCCTGAACGGCCTGGCCCAGTCCCAAAAGCCGGAGGCGGCGGCGCGCCGGGAGGAGCTGGAGCAGCTGAAACAGGAACTGCAAGAGATGAAAAAGGAGTGGGAAGCATGGCAACGGTAAACGAGGTCTATGGCTTTTTGGACAAGCTGGCCCCCTTTGACCTTCAGATGGATTTTGACAACGCCGGTTTTCTGGTGGGCCGGGGGGAGACCCAGGTCAAGCGCCTGCTGGTGGCCCTGGATATCACCCTGCCCGTGGTACAGGAGGCGGGGGAGAAGGACTGTCAGCTGATCGTGTCCCACCACCCGGTGATCTTCCACCCGGTGAAGGCCCTCACCGACCAGAGTGCCACAGGCCGGGTGCTGCTGGCCCTGGCGGAGGGGCACATGGCCGCCATCTGCGCCCACACCAATCTGGACGCGGTGATGGAGGGGGTCAACTGCTGCCTGGCCCGGCGGCTGGAGCTGAGCGATCTGGAGCAGCTCCATCAGGACGGCCTGGACCATGAGGGCCGCCCCTATGGCATCGGCCGGGTGGGCACGGCGCACCGGCCCGGCATGACGGCGGGGGAGTACGCCGCCTTTGTGAAGGAGAAGCTGGGCGCGGCCTCGGTGCGCTATGCCGACGGGGGCAAGCCCGTCCGCCGGGTGGCGGTGGGGGGCGGCTCCTGCGGCTCCATGCTCGCCGACGCGGCGGCCAGGGGCTGCGACACCTTCGTCACCGCCGACGTCAAGCACGACCAGTACATCGAGGCGAAGGCCATGGGCATCACCCTGATGGACGCGGGGCACTTCGCCACCGAGAACGTGGTTTGCGCCCCCCTGGCCGAAAAACTGGCCCGGGCTTTCCCAGAGATCCAGGTGGAGCTGGCCGGGCAGAACCGGGAGCCCTATGGGGCGGTGTGATCCCGAAAAAGTTTTTGCGGAGAAAAAAGGAAAAACCGCTTGCAGAGGAGAAATTTCTGTGGTATAATGCCAAGGTCTGAAAACGGGCGGTCCTCTGCTGGGGACCTGGGGAGGGCCTCGGGTCCGCATCCCGCACGAACGCCTATATAACAGGAGGAAAAAATTATGGATCTGATGCAGGCTTTTACCGAGAAGTACAAGAAGGCTGAGCCCCCCGTTGTCGCCGTGGGCGACACCGTCCGCGTTCACCTGAAGGTCAAGGAAGGCAACCGTGAGCGTATCCAGGTGTTCGAGGGCACCGTGATCGCCAAGAAGCACGGCGGCATTGAGGAGACCTTCACCGTCCGCCGCGTTTCCTACGGCGTCGGCGTGGAGAAGGTGTTCCCCGTTCACGCTCCTTCCATCGAGAAGATCGAGCTGGTGCGCCACGGTAAGGTGCGCCGCGCCAAGCTGTATTACCTGCGCAGCCGCGTGGGCAAGGCGGCCAAGGTCAAAGAGGCCCTGTGATCCCACAGAAGGGAGCGGCGTTCAGCCGCTCCCTTCTTCTATATTTGACCAGCCCCGCTCACCGGGGCAGCAGAGAGGAGGAGGACCCTTGAACATTCAATGGTACCCCGGACACATGACCAAGACCCGCCGCCAGATCGAGGCGGACCTGAAAAACGTGGACATCGTGGTGGAGATCATCGACGCCCGCATCCCCATGTCCAGCCGCAACCCGGACATCGACGCCATCTGCGCGGGCAAGCCCCGGCTCATCGTCCTCAACCGGGCCGACCAGGCCGACCCCGCCCGAAACAAGCAGTGGGCCGCCTTTTTCCGGGGGCAGGGCCACGCCGTGCTGGAGACAGACGCCAAGACGGGCGGCGGCGTGAACCAGTTTTCCGCCATCATCCAGAGCGTGCTGAAGGACCAGATCGCCAAGTGGCGGGAGAAGGGCCAGGTGGGCCGTCCGGTGCGGGCCATGGTGGTGGGGGTGCCCAACGTGGGCAAGTCTACCTTCATCAACAAGGTGGCCCGGAAGAAATCCGCCAAGGCAGGGGACCGCCCCGGCGTCACCCGGGGCAAGCAGTGGGTGAACGTGGACCAGTCCCTGGACCTGCTGGACACCCCGGGCATCCTGTGGCCCAAATTTGACGACCAGACCATCGGCATGAACCTGGCCTTTACCGGGGCGGTGAAGGACGACATCATGGACGTGGAGACCCTGGGCTGTCACATGATGACCCTGCTGGCCGAGCGCTATCCCAAGACGCTGACGGACAGCTATAAGCTCCCCGAAGTCCCCGCCCGGGAGGAGGGGGAGAACGACATCGCCTATGGCTATCGGCTCCTTCAGGCCTGCGCCCAGAAGCGGGGCATGCGCATCTCCGGCGGAGAATTCGACACCGAGCGCATGTCCCGGGTGCTGCTGGACGAGTATCGCTCTGGCAAGCTGGGACGCTTTACCCTTGAGATACCCCAGGCCTAAGGAGGGAGACACCGTGGAAGAGATCGACCTTTGGCAGTATGAGCGCCAGGCCCTGGGGGAGGGGCACGTCCACATCTGCGGCTGTGACGAGGCGGGGGCAGGGCCCCTGGCCGGTCCGGTGTACGCCGCGGCGGTGATCCTGCCCATGGGCGCGGACATCCCCGGCCTGAACGACTCCAAAAAGCTGACGGAGAAGCGGCGGGAGGCCCTGTTCCCCGGGATCCAGGCCACCGCCCTGGCCTGGTCGGTGGCCAGCATCTCCGCCCAGGAGATCGACGAGAGCGACATCCTTACCGCCCGGATGCGCGCCATGCAGATGGCCATCGACGGCCTGTCCCTCCCGGCGGACTTCGCTCTGATCGACGGCAACCGGGACCACGGCAGGGGAGGGGGCGTGAACACGCCCCACCGCTGCATTGTAAAGGGAGACAGCCTGTCAGCCTCTATCGCGGCGGCGTCCATCCTGGCCAAGGTGAGCCGGGACCACTTCATGCTGGAGATGGCCAAAGAATATCCCCAATACGCCTTTGAACGCCACAAGGGCTATGGCACCAAGCTGCACTATGAGCGTCTGCGGGAGTATGGGCCCAGCCCCATCCACCGCAGGAGCTTTTTGAAAAATCTATGAGCGGCCAGGAGAGCCGTCTGCTGGGGCGATGGGGGGAGGCCCTGGCGGCGGAGCACCTGCGCCGGGCGGGCTATCAGATCCTGGCGGCCAACTGGCGCAGCCGCTTTGGGGAGATCGACCTCATCGCCGCCGATCAAAACTACCTCTGCTTTGTGGAGGTGAAGCTGCGCAAAAGCGCGGCCTTCGGCGGGGCGGGGGAGTTTGTGGACCGGCGCAAGCAGAACAAGCTGCGCTTGACGGCGGAGCTGTATCTCAGCTGTCATCAGACCCGGCTCCAGCCCCGGTTCGACGTGATCGAGGTTTATGCTCCCCAGGGGACGGACACAAAAGCGCCCCGTGTCCGTCACATAGAAAACGCCTTTTTCTGACGGAGGGTTTTGGGGGCTTTTTCCCGCCAATCCCTTGACCTTCCGCCGGGAAGCTGTCATAATGGAGTATCGCCATTGCGATTCGTTTCTTGGCATAAGTTTCAAATAGATAGGAATGATCGAGATGCAATATACCAGTACCAGAGATTCGTCCGTCCGCTTCACCGCGTCCCAGGCCATCACCCAGGGCCTGTCCGCTGACGGCGGTCTGCTGACCCCCTATTATATCCCCAAGCTGCCGGGCAACGCCCTGGACGAGCTGAAGGACATGCCTTATCAGGCTCGGGCCGTCTATGTGATGAAGCAGTTTTTGGAGGAGTTCACCGTCAAGGAGCTCACCGACTTTGCTGCCGCCGCCTATGGCCCGGAGAAGTTCGACACCCCCGCCGTGGCCCCTGTCCACACCCTGAACGAGGGCACCCACTGCCTGGAGCTGTGGCACGGCCCCACCTGCGCCTTCAAGGACATGGCGCTGCAGATGCTGCCCCACCTGCTGACCGCCTCCCTGACCAAGACGGAGGAGTTCCGCACCGTGTGCATCCTGGTGGCCACCTCCGGCGACACCGGCAAGGGCGCTCTGGAGGGCTTTAAGGACGTGAAGGGCACCCGCATCCTGGTGTTCTATCCCAAGGACGGCGTGTCCGCCGTGCAGGAGCTGCAGATGGTCACCCAGGAGGGCGACAACGTGGGCGTGGCCTCCGTGGTGGGCAACTTCGACGACGCCCAGACCGGCGTGAAGCGCCTGTTCTCTGACGAGGCCCTGCGGGAGGAGCTGAACAAGCGGGGATTCTTCTTCTCCTCCGCCAACTCCATCAACTGGGGCCGGGTCCTGCCCCAGATCGTCTACTATGTCTCCGCCTACTGCGACCTGCTGCGGGACGAGAAGATCCAGCCCGGCCAGGCCATTAACGTGTGCGTGCCCACGGGCAACTTCGGCAACATTCTGGCCGCCTACTACGCCCGGGAGATGGGCGTGCCCATCGACAAGCTCATCTGCGCCTCCAACAGCAACAACGTCCTCACCGACTTTATCCGCACCGGCGTGTATGACCGCAACCGCAAGTTCTATAACACCGAGTCCCCCTCCATGGACATCCTGATCTCCTCCAACCTGGAGCGGCTGCTGCTGACCCTGACCCAGGACGTGGATGAGGTGAAAGGCTACATGCAGCAGCTGAACGCCACCGGGCGCTATCAGGTCAGCGACAAGGTGAAGGAGAAGCTCCAGCAGCGCTTCTTCGGCTATTGCTGCGATGACGCCGAGACCGAGAAGGTCATTGGCCGCATCTATGCCAAGGACCACTATCTGGTGGACCCCCACACCGCCGTGGCCTTCTCCGCCCTGGAGCAGTACCGCGCCGAGACGGGGGACGAGACCCCCTGCGTGGTGGTCTCCACCGCCAGCCCCTTCAAGTTCTGCGGCAGCGTCCTGTCCGCCCTGGGGGAGAAGGACATCGCCAGCGGTCTGGACGTGCTGGATCAGCTCTCCGAGAAGACCGGCCTGGCCGCCCCCGCCCCTCTGGCCGGGCTGCGCGGCAAGGAAGTCCGCTTTACGACCACCGTGGAGAAGGAGCACATGGTGGACGCGGTGCTGTCCATGTTGGAGTGATCCATGGCCCTTTATGCGATTGGAGACACCCATCTGTCCCTGACCAGCAACAAGCCAATGGACGTGTTCGGCGGCGGCTGGACCGGGTATGTAGACAAGCTGCGTCAGGGCTTTGCCTGCGTTGGGCCGGAGGACACCGTGGTCCTGTGCGGTGACCTGTCCTGGGGCATGAGCCTGCAGGAGGCGCGGGAGGACTTCGCCTTTCTGGACGCCCTGCCCGGGAAAAAGCTGCTGATGAAGGGCAACCACGACTACTGGTGGACCACCGTGTCCAAGATGAACCAGTTTTTTCAGGAGAACAACTTTACCACCTTTGAAATATTGCACAACAACTGCGCCCTCTATGGGGACGTGGCGTTGTGCGGCACCCGGGGGTGGTTCTATGAGGAGGACCGGGGGGAACACAGCGCCAAGATCTTCAATCGGGAGCTGATCCGCCTGGAGACCTCTCTGAAGGCGGCGGGAGAGCGGGAGAAGTTCTGCTTTCTCCACTATCCGCCCCTGTATCAGGGCTATCGCTGTCAGGAGATCATCGACCTGATGAAGCGGTATGGCGTGACCCGGTGTTACTATGGCCATCTCCACGGCGGCAGCCACCGCCTGGCGGTGTCCGGGGACCAGGACGGGGTGGAATACCACCTGGTCGCCGCCGATTATCTGGGCTTCAAGCCGGAATTGATCCTGCCCTGATGAAAAAATATCGAAATTTCTAAAAAATAGTCTGGTCAAACGATAGGATATCTGATAGAATATCGTGACGAAAGTAAAAAGGCGATGTCGTTCCGCCGTTGGAGCGTATGACACGCCGACAGGAGGAATTTGACAAAATGAAGGTCACCAGTGTTGAGAAGAAAGAGAAGAGCACCGTCGAGCTGACCATCCAGGTGGAGGCCGACGCGTTTGAGGCTGCCGTTCAGAAGGCCTATGAGAAGGACCGCAAGAGCATCAGCGTCCCCGGCTTCCGCAAGGGCAAGGCCCCCCGGAAGATCATCGAGGGCATGTATGGCACCGGCGTGTTCTATGAAGAGGCCATCAACCAGGTCTATCCCGGCGCTTATGCCCAGGCCGTGGAGGAGCAGAAGCTGGATGACGTGGGTTACCCCAAGATCGAGATCGTGGAGGTGGGCAAGGACGGCCTGACCTTTAAGGCTCTGGTCTCTGTCCGCCCCGAGGTGAAGCTGGGCACCTATAAGGGCCTGACCGCCGCCAAGGACGTGGCCAAGGTCACCGACAAGGACGTGGATGAGGAACTCAAGCCCTACATCGACCGGGCCACCCGTCTGGTCAGCGTGGACCGCGCCGCCCAGAACGGCGACACCGTGGTCATCGACTTTGAGGGCTTTGACAATGGCGAGGCATTTGAGGGCGGCAAGGGCGAGAACTATGACCTGAAGCTGGGTTCCGGTTCCTTTGTCCCCGGCTTCGAGGAGCAGCTGGTGGGCACCAAGGCCGGCGACGAGAAGGACCTGGACATCACCTTCCCCGAGAACTATCACCCCGGTCTGGCCGGCAAGGCCGTTGTGTTCCACGTGAAGGTCAAGGAGGTCAAGGAGCCTCAGGCCCCCGTGGTGGACGACGAGTTTGCCAAGGACGTGTCCGAGTTCGAGAATCTGGCCGACTTCCGCAAGAGCCTGGCTGACCGGATCACCGAGCGCCGCACCAAGCAGGCTGAGGCTGATTTCGACAATCAGATCATGGAGCAGCTGGTGGAGAACATGGAGTGCGAGATCCCCGACGGCATGGTGGACGTGCAGCTGGACCGCATGATGGAGAACTATGCCATGGAGCTGCAGAGCCAGGGCTTCTCCATGGAGGACTATCAGAAGATGATGGGCGTCAGCGGCGACGTGATCCGTGACTCCGCCCGTCCCTCTGCCCTGCGCCAGGTCCAGATGCAGCTGGCTCTGACCGCCGTGGCCGACGCCGAGAACATTGAGATCAGCGACGACGAGCTGGAGGCCGAGGTGAACCGCCTGGCCGAGCAGTATAAGATCAAGCCCGAGCAGGTGAAGGCCGCCGTGAACGACGCCGACCTGATCCGCGACCTGCGCCTGAGAAAGGCCAGCGACCTGGTCATCGCCGAGGCCAAGGTGGGCAAGGCCAAGAAGAAGGCCGCCGCCAAGAAGACCGAGAAGGCTGAGGAGGCCGAGGGCGAGGAGAAGCCTAAGCGCACCCGCAAGAAGAAGACCGAGGAGCCCGAGGAGCCCAAGGCCGAGTAAGCGCAGCTTACCCAGTCTCAAGCGTAACATGATCACGTCCCGGGGCGGCCCTGCACCGCCCCGGGCGCGTGCGTATTTACATATTGACGGGCACAGGGAGGAATCAACGGCTCTCGCCGGGGGTATACTTTGGTATCACGACCCAAAAAGGAGTAAAAATTATGAGTTTAGTTCCCTATGTAGTAGAGCAGACCAACCGGGGCGAGCGCTCTTACGACATTTTTTCCCGGCTGCTGAACGACCGGATCATTATGCTGTCTGAGGAGGTCAACGACACCACCGCCTCTCTCGTTGTGGCCCAGCTGCTGTATCTGGAGGCCCAGGACCCCGACAAGGACATCCAGTTCTACATCAATAGCCCCGGCGGCTCCGTCACCGCCGGCATGGCCATTTACGACACCATGCAGTATATCAAGTGCGACGTATCCACCATCTGCATCGGCATGGCCGCCTCTATGGGCGCGTTTCTGCTGTCCTCCGGCACCAAGGGCAAGCGCCTGGCGCTGCCCAATGCGGAGATCATGATCCACCAGCCCTCCGCCGGGACCCAGGGCCAGATCACCGACATGGCCATCCACCTGAAGCGGCTAGAGATCGTCAAGACCCGGCTGACCGGCATCCTGGCCGCCAACACCGGCAAGCCTCTGGAAGTGGTGCGGGCCGACTGCGAGCGGGACAACTTTATGACCGCCCAGGAGGCCATGGAATACGGCCTGATCGATAAGGTGATCGACCACCGATAACATAACAGCGGCACGCTGCGGCGTGGGGGAGGGGGTAGCTCTCCCGCGCCCGCGGCGATCTCTCATAGGAATTTTTAAGAGGTGTATCCATGGCACGTAACGACGAGAAGAAAAACATCCGCTGTTCCTTTTGCGGCAAGCATCAGGATCAGGTCCGGCGGCTGATCGCCGGGCCGGGGGTCTATATCTGCAACGAGTGTGTGCAGCTGTGCATGGGCATTCTGGACGACAACTACGAGCCGGTGGACGAACCCGGCAGCAGCGGAATGCCCGACGTGATCCCCACGCCCCAGGAGATCCACACCGTTTTGGATCAGTATATCATCGGCCAGGAGCAGGCCAAGATCGCCCTGTCCGTGGCCGTATATAACCACTATAAGCGCATCTACTTCGGCGACGCCGAGGGGGTGGAGCTGCAAAAGAGCAACATCCTGCTCATGGGCCCCACCGGCTGCGGCAAGACCCTGTTCGCCCAGACCCTGGCCCGGGTGCTGAAGGTCCCCTTCGCCATCGCCGACGCCACCACCCTCACCGAGGCTGGCTATGTGGGCGACGACGTGGAGAATATCCTGCTGCGTCTGGTCCAGGCCGCCGACTATGACATCGAGCTGGCCGAGCGGGGCATCATCTACATCGACGAGATGGACAAGATCGCCCGGAAGAGTGAGAATACCTCCATCACCCGGGACGTCTCCGGCGAGGGCGTGCAGCAGGCTCTGCTGAAGATCCTGGAGGGCACCGTGGCCAATGTGCCGCCTCAGGGCGGGCGGAAGCACCCCCACCAGGAGTTCATCCAGATCGACACCAAGAACATCCTGTTCATCTGCGGCGGCGCCTTCGACGGCATCGACAAGATCATCGAGAACCGCCTGGATAAGCGATCCATGGGCTTCGGCGCCGAGATCCAGAGCAAGAAGGAGCGGAACGTGGGCCAGCTGATGAAGGAGATCCAGCCCCAGGACCTGCTGAAGTTCGGCATCATCCCCGAACTGGTGGGCCGTCTGCCCGTCATCACCACCCTGGAGTCTTTGGACCGGGACATGATGGTCCAGATCCTCACCGAGCCCAAGAACGCCCTGGTGAAGCAGTATCAGAAGCTGATGGAGTATGACCAGGTGGAGCTGGACTTTGACGCCGAGGCCCTGAAGGCTGCGGCAGACCGGGCGGTGGAGCGCGGCATCGGAGCCCGTGGCCTGCGGGCCGTGCTGGAGGAGGTCATGACGAAGGTGATGTATGAGGTCCCCTCTGACCCCACCATCACCAAGGTGACCGTCCACGCCGACTGCTTTACCGGCCACGCTGCCCCCGAGCTCACCCACGACCCGGAGCGCACCCAGCGCCCCCGGCTGGGCCGGGCGGCCCTGATGGCCAAAAACGGCGGGACCGGCATCCCCGGCTCCAACGTGGGCTGATCGGGCTGACAGAAGCGCAAACAAGCAGAAGAGACGTCCCGCAGCGCCCCCGGTACGGCGGGCCCGGGACGTCTTTTTGCCATACCCCTGAAGGGAAGTGAATCGACAATGAGTCAAGAATTTGAATTATCCAACGTGTCCACCATGCCGGTCATCGCGCTGCGGGGCATCACCGTGTTCCCCAACGTGATGATCCACTTTGAGGTGGCCCGGGAGATCTCGGTGAAGGCCCTGGAGGACGCCATGTCCGCCGGGCAGCCGGTGTTCCTGGTGGCCCAGAAGGACATCTCGGTGGAGGAGCCCTCCAGCCGGGACCTGTACACCGTGGGCACCATCTCCAACATCCGGCAGATCTTGCGGATGCCCGGGGACAACATGCGGGTGATGGTGGAGGGGCACAGCCGCGGGCGGCTCATCCAGCTCACGGAGTCCGTCCCCTATTTAAAGGCCCAGGTGCAGGAGATCCCGGAGGAGGAGGCCCCGGACCGGCCCACCCCCCGGCAGGAGGCCCTGATGCGGGCCACCTATGACCTGTTCCAGGAGTACAGTGAGCTGGCCCCGAAAGTTTCCCCCGACCTGATCGTCCACCTGCTGGCCAGCCAGGAGCCGGGCTATATTGCCGACTATATCGCCCAGAACATCGCCATGCGCAGCGCCGACAAGCAGAAAATTCTGGAGGAGCTGCACCCGGTGCGCCGGTTGGAGAAGCTGTATAAGCTGCTCCAGCGGGAGGTGGACATCCTCTCTCTGGACGCGGAGATCCAGAGCAAGGCCCGGGAGCAGATGGCCGAGCAGCAGCGGGACTATTTCCTGCGGGAGCAGATGAAGGCCATCCAGAACGAGCTGGGCGAGGGGGAGGGCGGCGACGAGATCGCCGAGTACCGGCAGAAGATCGCCAAGGCCAAGCTCCCCGACCAGGTGCGGGAGAAGCTGAACAAGGAGCTGGGCCGTCTGGCCAAGCAGCCCTTCGGCAGTTCGGAGTCCAGCGTGCTCCACAGCTATCTGGACGTGTGCCTGGAGCTGCCCTGGGGCAAGACCACGAAAGAAAAGGTCAGCGTGGCGGCCGTGAAGAAGGCCCTGGACCGGGACCACTATGGTCTGGACAAGGTGAAGGAGCGCATTCTGGAGTTTGTGGCCGTCAAGCAGCTGGCCCCGGAGCTGAAGGGCCAGGTGCTGTGTCTGGTGGGCCCCCCCGGCGTGGGCAAGACGTCCATCGCCATGTCCATGGCGAAAGCCATGAACCGCAAGCTGGCCCGCATCTCTCTGGGCGGCGTCAGCGACGAGGCGGACATCCGAGGCCACCGGAAGACCTATGTGGGGGCCATGCCCGGCCGGATCATCAACGCCATCAGCCAGGCGGGCAGCTGCAACCCCCTGATCCTGCTGGACGAGATCGACAAGCTGGGCCACGACCACCGGGGCGACCCCTCCTCGGCATTGCTGGAGGTGCTGGACGGGGAGCAGAACGCCACCTTCCGAGATCACTTCTTAGAGGTGCCCTTCGACCTGTCCGACGTGCTGTTCATTACCACGGCCAACACCCTGGACACCATCCCCCGGCCCCTGCTGGACCGGATGGAGGTCATCGAGCTGCCCAGCTATACCGACGAGGAAAAATTGCAGATCGCCAAGCACCACCTGCTGCCCAAGGAGCTCAAGCGCCACGGGCTGACCCACGCCCAGCTGAAGGTGTCCGACGGGGCGGTGCGGGAAATTATCGCCGCCTATACCCGGGAGTCGGGCGTCCGCGTGCTGGAGCGCAAGCTGGCCGCCATCTGCCGCAAGGCCGCCATGAAGATCGTGGACGGGGAGAAGACGGTCAAGATCACGGAGAAGGACCTGCACGAGTATCTGGGCGCGCCCCGGTATTTCCCGGAGCGCCAGGCCCTGGAGGAGCGGGTAGGCGTGGTCAACGGCCTGGCCTGGACCTCCGTGGGCGGCGAGCTGCTGGAGGTGGAGGTGAACGTGGTCCCCGGCTCCGGCAAGGTGGAGCTGACGGGCAACCTGGGGGACGTGATGAAGGAGTCCGCCCACGCGGCATTGAGCTTTATCCGCAGCCAGGCCGAGCGCCTGGGCATCCCCCAGAACTTCTATAAGGAGAAGGACATCCACGTCCACTTCCCGGAGGGGGCCGTGCCCAAGGACGGGCCTTCCGCCGGTATTGCCATCACCACCGCCATCGTCTCCGCCCTCACCGGGACCCCGGTGCGCCGGGGGCTGGCTATGACGGGAGAGGTCACTCTGAGAGGCCGGGTGCTGCCCATCGGCGGCCTGAAGGAGAAGACCATGGCCGCGTTCCGAAACGGCATCCGCACGGTCATTATCCCGGCGGATAACGGCAAGGACCTGGAGGAGATCGACCAGACGGTGCGGGGCGCCCTGCAATTCCATCTGGTGGAGCAGGCCGACCAGGTGCTGGCCATCGCCCTGCCCACCCTGATGGCGGGGGAGAAGGAGAACACGCCCAAGGCGGAGCCCGAGGCCATGCTGCCCCCGGAGCGGGGGAGCGCGGCCTCCCGCCTGCGCCAGTAAGGAGGAGCCATGGCTGTCAATTTACAAAAGACGGAGTTTATTCTCTCCGCCGCCTCCCCCAAGGACTTCCTGCGGGACGGACTGCCCCAGATCGCCTTTGCCGGGCGGTCTAACGTGGGCAAGTCGTCGGTGATCAACCGGCTGCTGAACCGGAAGAACTTCGCCCGGGTGGGGGCCGCCCCCGGCAAGACCATCCACATCAACTATTTCAAGATCGACGGGGCCTTCTATCTGGTGGACCTGCCCGGCTATGGCTATGCCAAGGTGTCCAAAAGCGAGCGGGATCGGTGGGGCAAGCTGATGGAGACCTATTTCGCCCACCCGGAGCTGATGACCATGGGCGTGATGATCGTGGATTCCCGGCACAAGCCCACGGCGGACGACTGCACCATGGCCCAGTGGTTCAAGGACACGGGCCGCCCCATGGTGGTGGTGGCCAACAAGCTGGACAAGCTGAAAAAGAGCGAGATCCAGCCCAACCTGGACCAGATCCGTCTGACCCTGGAGCTGGAGGAAGATGTGCCCGTCATTCCCTTCTCCGCCGAGAAGGGGGACGGACGGCAGGACCTGCTGAGCGCCATCTTCGCCGCCGCTGAAGTGAACTGAGCAAAAAGAGATCGCGCCGCCCCGGCGTCTGGAAGCAGATACCGGGGCGGCGCTTGCCGCCTGGAGAAATGATTCTTGTGTTCAGCGGCGGTTTCTGGTATACTATTTTGTGATTTATCCGCTGTTTTTGCGTTTTGCGCTGGAGGTGAGCCGTTGGACGGACCGGTCTACCACCTGGAAGGGGTGGTGAAGGCGAAGGAAGCCGGGATGGAGGACTTTGTGGGCCCCCTGGACCTGATCCTCCATCTGCTGGCCAAGAACAAGATGGAGATACAGGACATTCAGCTCTCCCTGATCCTGGACCAATATCTGGCCTGGATGGACCGGCGGCGGGAGCTGGACTTGGAGGTGGCCAGCGAGTTTGTGGCCATGGCCTCTCACCTGGTGTATATCAAGACCCGGATGCTGCTGTCCATCCACGACGAGGAGGCTCTGTCCGAGCTGGAACAGCTCATCGCGACCCTCCAGGCCCACCAGCGGCAGGAGGACTATTTCCGCCTGCGAAAGGTCCTGCCCCAGCTGGAGGAGGACTTTCAGCACGGCCAGGACTATCTGACCAAGACGCCGGAGGTGCTGACGCCGGACCGGAACGTGCGCTATGGCCACTCCGGGCAGGACCTGTATCGGATCATGGTGAATATCCTCCGCCGGGGCGGGGATAAAGTGCCCCCCATGTACGCCTTTCAGGGCATCGTGGGCCGGGAACCCTATCCTGTGGCCCAGAAGGCGGGGGAGGTGCTCCGCCGGTTGCTGGAGCTGGGCTCGGCGGGCCTGCGGGCCCTGTTTCGCCAGGCCCGCAGCCGCACAGAGGTGGTGGCCACCTTTTTGGCGGTGCTGGAGCTGTGCAAAAACCACCGGCTCCATCTGTCCGGCGACGGGGCGGACTGCACCGTGACCTATGTGGAAGACCAGCCGCCGGAGGAGCCGGAGAACCCCGGCTGACCGAAGAGAGGAGGCCGCCTGAATGGAATACGGACAACTGAAGCGCGCCCTGGAGGGCGTCCTCTTTGCCGCCGGGGAGCCGGTGACCGCCCAGCGGCTGTGCCTGGGGCTGGAGACGGACAGGACCACCCTGGACCAGGCGGCCCGGGAGCTGGCGGAGGAGTATGAGCGGGAGAAGCGGGGCGTCCGACTGCTGCGGCTGGAGCACAGCTATCAGCTCTGTTCCGCCCCGGAACAGGCCGCTATTATCCGCCGGACATTGGAGAGCCGAAAGCCCCCCAAGCTGTCTCAGCCCGCCCTGGAGGTGCTGGCGGTGGTGGCCTATTTCCAGCCGGTGACCCGGGCCTATATCGACCAGATCCGGGGGGTGGACAGCGCCTACACCGTGGGCCTGCTGCTGGAACGGGAGTTGATCGAGGAGGCGGGGCGGCTGTCCGTCCCCGGGCGGCCCGTGCTGCTGCGCACCACCAAGACCTTTTTGCGATCCTTCGGGCTGAGCGATCTGGATGAGCTGCCCACCCTGCCCGACCTGTCCAAAGAGGGGGAGCAGACCACCCTGGACCTGAAGGCAGCCATCCACCGCCTGGAGGAGGAGCAGGAGCTGGAGGCGGGGGCGTCCCCCGGACAGGACCCGTGAGGGGGCTGGCCATCGCCGCCGTCATCCTGGCGTTGCTGCTGCTGATCGGGTTCATCCCCCTGGGCGGCGGCGGGACATATGACAGCGGGGGAGCTACGTTGTGGCTGCGGCTTGGCCCAGTGCGGGTGACGCTGCTGCCCCGAAAGCCCAAAAAGCAGAAGAAAGCAAAGCCCAAAAAGACGAAGCAAGAGCCGGAACAGCCCAAGCAGGCACAGTCGGAGAAACAAAAGCTCACCCTGGGCGGCAGCCTGGCCTATGCCAAGGCCCTGCTGCCCCTGGCCCTGGAGTGTGCCCGGCGGGTGTGGGGGGCCATCTATCTGAACACCCTGTATCTGGAGCTTCAGGTGGGGGCGGAGGACCCAGGGGAGGCCGCCATGGCCTATGGCCGGGCCAACGCCGCCCTGGGGGCCATTTGGACGCCCTTGGTCCGGGCCTTTCATGTAAAGGACGGCCACGCCCGGGTGAATTTGGATTTTGACCGGAAAGAGCCCGCCCTGTACGCCAGGGCGGAGCTGTCCATCCGGCTGGGCCAGGCCCTGTGGCTGGGGCTGTATTTCGGCCTGAAGGCCCTGAGAGCGCTCCTGCGGGTGAAAAACGAGAAAAAACAGCAGCAGAGAAAGGCGGCTTAAACATGGAAAACAACCATCCTCTAAGCGAACTGATGCGCACCACCCTGGACAGCGTCCGGGCTATGGCCGACGCCAACACCATTGTGGGCGCGCCCATCCAGGCGGACGGGGTGACGCTGATCCCCGTGTCTAAGCTGTCCTTCGGCGTGGCCGGGGGCGGCACGGAGTTCACCACCAAAAAGCAGCCCGCCGGAGACAACTCCTTCGGCGGCGGCAGCGGAGCCAGCGCCAAGCTGGAGCCGGTGGCCTTTCTGGTGGTGCGGGAGGGCGGCGTGAAGCTGCTGCCCGTGGCCCCGCCCCCCGCCACCACGGCGGACCGGGTCATCGAAGCGGTACCCGAGGTGGTGGACAAAGTGACCAGCTTTATCAAGGACCAGCAGGACCGCAAGGACAAGGCGGCGGACCTGGCCGACTGAAACTGCCTGCAATAGAAGAGCCGCCGCCCCGCCATACTAACCACATCTGGATCGCTCCCAATTTTTTGGATATCCCGCCCCGCAGGGGAATGGGAAACCAGAGAATATCACGGGAGCTGGATCGAAAAGGATGTGAGCGCGTTGAAGCGATATGTGTATGCCGCGGCGGCCCTTTTGCTGCTGTGGACCGGGGTACCCCAGGCGGGGGCGGTGGATTGCTCCGCTATATCTGCCGTGGTGATGGAGGCGGAGACCAGGCGGGTGCTGTATGAAAAGCAGGCCCACCAGCGGCGGCCCATTGCCAGCATCACCAAACTGATGACTGCCCTGGTCGCCCTGGACTCGGGGCACGGCCTGGAGGAGGAAGTGACCATCCAGCCAGAGTGGACGGGGATCGAGGGTTCCTCCCTCTATCTGGCCCCGGGGGAGAAGATGCGCCTGGAGACCCTGCTGTATGGGCTGATGCTCCGCTCGGGCAACGACGGGGCGGAGGCCATCGCCGGGTGGTGCGGCGGCAGCCGGGAGGAATTTATTGCCCGGATGAATCAAAAGGCCGCCCAGCTGGGCATGGGGGACAGCCAGTTTGCCGACCCCAGCGGCCTGTCGGATGAAAACCACTGGTCCAGCGCCTATGACATGGCCCTGCTGGCCCGGGCCTGTCTGGCACAGCCGGAGCTTGCCAAGATCGTCGCCACCAAGGCCATCACCCTGGAGGGGCGGGCTTTTGTAAACCACAACAAGCTGCTGTGGCGCTATCCCGGCTGCGTGGGGATGAAGACGGGCTTTACCAAGCAGGCGGGGCGGACGTTAGTGTCCGCCGCAGAGCGGGAGGGGATGACCCTCATCTGCGTCACCCTCCACGACCCGGACGACTGGGCCGACCACGCCGCCCTGCTGGACTGGGCCTTTGCCCGCTTCTCCATGCAGACGGTGGTCCAGGCGGGGGAGACGCTGTGCCGTCTGCCCGTCACCGGCAGTCTGCTGCCCTTTGGTCCCGCCGTGGCGGGGGAGGGGGCGATTCTCTGCCTGGCGGAGGGGGAGCAGCCCCGGCTGCGGCTGGAGCTGGACCGGACTACGCTTGCCGCTCCGGTGGCGGCGGGGGAGAGGCTGGGCCGGGCCATATACGAACTGAACGGCGCGGAGCTTGCCGCCGTCCCTGTGGAGACGGGGTGTGCTCTGCCCGACCTGACCCCGCCCAGGCGGGGGCCGCTGGCCTGGCTGCAAGGGCGGCTGGGCGGCGCTGGGAAAACGATGACCGGAGGATGAACCATGGAAGAGCGGCTGCAAAAACTGATCTCCGCCAGCGGACTGACCTCCCGCCGGGGGGCGGAGGACTGGATCACGGCGGGCCGGGTCACGGTGAACGGCCAGGTGGCCGCCCTGGGGGACAAGGCCGACTTAGCCCACGACCAGGTGCTGGTGGATGGCCGCCCGCTGCCCCAAAAGCAGACGGACCGGCGGACCTATCTCATGCTGAACAAGCCGAGGGGCTATGTGTCCACCCTGTCTGACGAGAAGGGACGGAGGACGGTGGCCCAGCTGGTGTCCGGCTGCGGCTGCCGGGTGTGGCCGGTGGGGCGGCTGGACATGGACTCGGAGGGTCTGCTGCTGCTCACCGACGACGGGGAGCTGACCCATCGCCTCATCCACCCCAGCCACCAGGTGGAGAAGGAATACCTGGTGTGGGTGACGGGGGACGTGGACCGGGCCCTGCCCATCCTGTCCGGGCCCATGGAGCTGGACGGAGAGCCTTTGGCCCCCGCCCAGGTGCGCCGGGGCAGGACGGGCGGCGGCGTGAGCCAGCTGTCCATCGTCATCCACCAGGGGAAGAACCGCCAGGTGCGGCGGATGTGTGCCCAGGCGGGGCTGACGGTGAAGCGGCTCAAACGGGTGCGGGAGGGCCGGGTGACCCTGGACCGGACCCTGGCCCCCGGGGCCTGGCGCAGGCTGACGGAGGAGGAGCTTGCGCTGCTGCGGTGAAGGCCGAAACGAAATTTTACCGGACACCATGAACAAAACAGCGGCCCATTTCGGGCCAAAAGGGTGCTTTTTGCAGAGAAGATGGAATTCCTGCAAAAAGCACTTGCATTTTTCTGGGGAACACGGTAAGATAACAGTGAGCACTTTTTTGTTTTGTTTTGGAGAAAGTCTGGAGATGATGAAACATGAATCAAGATATTCTTGCGTTGATTCAGGAAAATATGAACACCTTTTCCAAGGGCCAGAAGCGCATCGCCGCCTTTATTCTGGACTCCTATGACAAGGCCGCCTTTATGACGGCCAGCCGCCTGGGAAAGAAAGTGGGCGTGAGCGAGTCCACCGTGGTGCGTTTTGCCGCCGAGCTGGGCTATGACGGTTACCCGGATATGCAGAAGTCCTTGCAAAAAATGATCCGCAACCGGCTGACCTCCGTCCAGCGCATCGAGGTGACCAACGACCGCATTGGCGACCAGGACCTGGTGTCCATGGTCCTTCAGTCGGACATGGAGAAGATCCGTCTGACCCTGGAGGAGCTGGACCGCAGCGCCTTTGACAACGCGGTGAAGGCCATCGTGTCCGCCAAGCGCATCTACATCATCGGCGTGCGCTCCTCCGCCGCCATCGCCTCCTTCCTGGGCTTCTATTTCAACCTGATCTTTGACAACGTGGTCAATGTCACCGCCGGCACCGCCAGCGAGATGTTCGAGCATCTGCTGCGGGTGGGGGAGGACGACGTGGTCATCGGCGTCAGCTTCCCCCGGTATTCCAGCCGCACCGTCCAGGCCATGAGCTTTGCCCGGGACCGGAAGGCCACCACCGTGGCCATCACCGACAGCGAGGCGTCCCCTCTGGCCCCCATCTGCAAGTATACCCTGAAGGCCCGCAGCGACATGGCCTCCTTCGGTGACTCGTTAGTGGCCCCCCTGTCCCTGGTGAACGCCCTGCTGGTGGCGGTGAGCCGGGCGAAGAACGACGACCTGGCCAACACCTTCCAGACCCTGGAGCGCATCTGGGAGGACTACGGCGTGTATGAGAAGGTGCAGGAGTGACGGGCGGACATGATCTGATCGTGGTGGGCGGCGGGGCCGCCGGAATGATGGCCGCCATCTCCGCCGCCCGCATGGGGGCGGACGTGTGCCTGGTGGAGCGCAACCAAAAGGTGGGGCGTAAGCTGTATATCACCGGAAAGGGCCGCTGCAACGTGACCAACCACTGCACCCCGGAGGAGGCCCTGGCCGCCACCCCCCGGAACAGCCGCTTTCTGTTCAGCGCCATGAGCCGCACCACCCCCGCCGACGTGGAGCGCTTTTTCACCGACCTGGGGGTGGAGCTGAAGGTAGAGCGGGGCAACCGGGTGTTCCCCGCCTCCGACAAGGCCGCCGACATCATCGACGCGCTGTTTTTCGAGCTGCGGCGGCTGAAGGTCCCCGTGGTCCAGGCCCGGGCCACCGGCCTGAAAACAGAAGAGGGGAAAGTGACCGCCCTTGTCACCGACCAGGGGGAGTTCCCCTGCCGCGCCCTGATTTTGGCCACCGGCGGGGCGTCCTATCCCGCCACCGGTTCCACGGGGGACGGCTATGACCTGGCCCGCCAGGCGGGGCACACTGTTGTCCAGCCCGCCCCGTCTCTGGTCCCCCTGGAGTCTCCCGACCCCTGCTGCGGACAGATGCAGGGCCTGGCCCTGAAAAACGTGGTCTTGACGGTGAAGAACCGGAAAGGTAAAATAGTATACCGTGAGCTGGGTGAGCTGCTGTTCACCCACTTTGGATTGTCCGGCCCCCTGGTCCTGTCCGCCAGCGCCCACATGCGGAGCTTTGACAAGGACCAGTACACCTGTGTCATCGACCTGAAACCCGCCCTGGAGGAGTCCGCCCTGGACGCCCGCCTGGTGCGGGAGCTGACGGCCAACGCCAACCGGGACATGGCCAACGTCATGGGCACGCTGCTGCCCCGGCTGATGATCCCCGTGGTGCTGGAGCGGGCGGAGATCTCCCCGGACCGCAAGGCCCACGACCTGACCAAAGGGGAGCGCCGCCGTCTGCTGGAGACCCTGAAGGGCTTTCGTATTCCCGTGTCCGGCCCCCGGCCCATCACCGAGGCCATCATCACCGCCGGAGGCGTGAAGGTGGGGGAGGTGGACCCCAAGACCATGGCGTCGAAAAAGACGGAGGGTCTCTACTTTGCCGGGGAGCTGTTGGACGTGGACGCCTACACCGGGGGCTTTAACCTTCAGATCGCCTGGGCCACCGGCCGGGCGGCGGGGGAGAGCGCCGCGGAGCGGCTGCGGGACAGCCAGTAACACAATAAAATTTGGAGCGAAAAGGCATGAAGCATATCAGCATTGCCATTGACGGTCCCGCAGGCGCGGGAAAGAGCACCCTGGCCCGCCAGGCGGCCCAGCGGCTGGGGTTTTTGTATGTAGACACCGGGGCCATTTACCGCACTGTGGCCCTGAAGGCCCTGGAGTCGGCGGCGGACCCCGCCGACCCGGAGCAGGTGGTCCCTCTGCTGAGCGGTCTGAACGTGAAGATGGACCACGGCCCCGACGGGGGACAGCGGATGTTTCTGGACGGGGCGGACGTGTCCGACGCCATCCGGCAGCACCGGGTGTCCGGCGCGGCCTCTCAGGTGGCGGCCATCCCCCAGGTGCGGGATTTTCTGCTGGACTTTCAGCGCCGCCAGGCCCGGGAGCACGACGTCATCATGGACGGGCGGGACATCGGCACGGTGGTGCTGCCCAACGCCGACGTGAAGATCTTCCTCACCGCCGCGCCGGAGGCCCGTGCCCACCGCCGGGCCCGGGAGCTGGAGCTGCGGGGGGAGCAGGCCGACTATGAGACCATCCTCCACGACATCATCCGCCGGGACGAGCAGGACCGGAACCGCCCTGTGGCCCCCCTGCGCCAGGCGGAGGACGCGGTGCTGGTGGATACCACCCGGCTGAACCTGGAGGAGAGCCTGGAGGCCCTGCTGGCCGCCATAAAGGAGCGGACGGGCCGATGAACGAGATGGAAAAGAATCCTCAGGACCGGGCCACAGACCGGTGGTTCCGCTTCCTCTATGCGGTGATCTGGCCCTTCTTCAACCTGTTCCGGCCCCTGAAAGTCATCGGCCGGGAGAATATCCCGGATGGTGCGGCGGTGCTGTGCCCTAACCACACCACCATCGGCGACCCCTTCTATGTGGTGTTCGCCTTTGGCCGCCGGTATCCCATGCGGGCCATGGCCAAGATACAGATCATGCGGGTGCCCTTCATCGGCTGGATCTTGGGCAAGGGCGGCGTGTTCGGCGTAGACCGGGGACACGCGGATATGCACGCGGTGAAGACCGCCCTGAAGCTGCTCAAGGACGGAAACAAGCTGCTCATGTTCCCCGAGGGGACCCGGGTCCGGGAGGGGGAGGACGTGGCGGCCAAAACGGGGGCGGCCATGTTTGCCACCCGCAGCGGCGTGCCCCTGGTGCCCATCTATATCCAGCGAAAAAAGCGGCTGTTCGCCCGGAACGCAGTGGTCATCGGCCAGCCCTATCACCCCCAGTACGCCGGGCGCAAGCCCACGCCGGAGGAGTTGGATGCCATCACCGGGGACCTGATGGACCGGGTCCGCGCCCTGGGGGAGGGACAGCCGTGAGCGTCGTGTTAGCCAAATCTGCCGGCTTCTGCTACGGTGTACGCCGGGCGGTGGAGCTGGCGGAGCGGACGGCAGAGGAGGGGCGGCCCTGCGTGATGCTGGGTTCCATCATCCACAACAAGGATGTCATCGCCCGTCTGGCCGAAAAGGGCCTGACGGCGGTGGAGCGGCCTGAGGACGTGCCCGAGGGCAGCGCCGTGATCATCCGCTCCCACGGGGAGGGAAGAGCGGTCTATGACCAGCTCCGGGCCCGTGGGGTGGAGATACTGGATGCCACCTGCCCCAACGTCACCCGCATCCATCAGATCGTGGCCCAGGCCGAAGAAACGGGCCGTCAGCCGGTGATCGTGGGCACGCCGGACCACCCGGAGGTGACGGCCATCGCCGGATGGTGCAGTCATCCAGTTGTGGTTTCTGGGGCGGAAGAGTTGGAAAAATGGCTGGTTCAGGACGAAAAACGCCGGAATTTGCCCCTTACGTTTGTCTCCCAAACTACGTCCACCCGGAAAATTTGGGATGACTGCGTGAAAAAAGCAAAAAAAGAGTGTACAAACGCAGAATTTTTTGATACAATATGTGGAGCGACATCCAAACGCCAGGAAGAGGCCCATCGGCTGGCCCAACAATGTAGCCTGATGGTGGTCATTGGCGACGGAAAGAGCTCTAACACCAAACGTCTGGCAGAGATCTGCAGAGAGAGCTGCCCGGACGTGCGCCTGATCGAGCGGGCGGCGGATTTAGAGCCATCCGCCTTGTCCCAGGCGAATGTGGTCGGCATCACGGCGGGCGCCTCAACGCCTGCGTGGATAATAAAGGAGGTCTATGACAAAATGAGCGAAGAAAACATGGAGATCGAAAAGTCCTTTGCTGAGATGCTGGAGGAGTCGATCAAAACTTTAAATACGGGGGATAAGGTCAAGGGCAAAGTCGTTGCGATCACTCCCACGGAGATCGAGGTGGAGCTGGGCGTGAAGTACCCCGGCTACATCCCCCTGTCCGAGCTGAGCGACGATCCCAGCGTGAAGCCTGAGGACGTGGTGAAGGTCGGCGACGAGATCGAGACCTACGTCATGCTGGTCAGCGACCGTGACTGCATGGTCAAGCTGTCTAAGAAGCGCCTGGACATGGTCAAGGGCTGGGAAGAGATCGAGGCCGCCAAGGACAACGAGACCGTGATGGAAGGCTTCGTCACCGAGGACAACAAGGGCGGCGTGGTCGTCTCCGTCAAGGGCGTGCGCGTGTTCGTTCCCGCCTCTCAGACCGGTCTGCCCCGCGAGACTCCCATGAGCGAGCTGGTCAAGCAGAAGGTCCGCCTGATCATCACCGAGGTCAACCGTGCCCGCCGCCGCGTGGTGGGCTCCATCAGCCGCGTCACCCGTGCCGAGCGGGCCGCCGCCGCTGAGAAGGTCTGGGCCGAGATCGAAGAGGGCAAGCACTACACCGGCACCGTGAAGTCCCTGACTTCCTACGGCGCTTTCGTTGACATCGGCGGCGTGGACGGCATGGTCCACATCTCCGAGCTGTCCTGGAGCCGCATCAAGCACCCCTCCGAGGTGGTCAAGGTGGGCGACACCGTGGATGTGTATGTCATCTCTGCCGACAAGGAGAAGAAGAAGATCTCCCTGGGCATGAAGGACCACAGCCAGGACCCCTGGTCCGTGTTCACCTCCACCTATCAGGTGGGCGACGTGGCCAACGTCCGCATCGTCAAGCTGATGACCTTCGGCGCCTTTGCCGAGGTCGTGCCCGGCGTGGACGGCCTGATCCACATCTCCCAGATCGCCGATCACCGCATCGACAAGCCCAGCGACGTGCTGGCCGAGGGCGATAAGGTGGACGTGAAGATCACCGACGTGGATATGGAGAACAAGAAGATCTCCCTGTCCATCCGCGCTCTGCTGGAGGAGCAGGGCCAGGACGAGGAGTAATTCTCTCCCGGCTTTTCCAACAAAACACAAAATATCCCGGCTGTTGTCACGACAGCCGGGATATTTTTTCCTCTTTTTCGCCAAAATTTCGTTCATTCATGTAAAATTTTTAGTTTTGCTTGCAAAAATCGGTTTAAATTGCTATAATAAAGGAGAAAATTCAGGTAGTTTTGGCTGTTGGACGAAGTGGAGGTGCAAAATGTCGTTCCAAATTGGGGACAAGGTCGCGCATCCGATGTACGGTGCCGGCGTGTTAGAGAGCGTGGTGCAGAAGAAAGTAGGCGGCGTGGTGCAGGAGTACTACATTATGAAGCTGGCGAAAAGCTCCATGATCGTGATGATCCCCACCCAGGGCAGCGAGGAGATCGGCGTGCGTCCGGTGGTAGACCCGGACCAGGCTGACCGGGTGCTGGCTGCCATCCCGTCGATCCAGGTAGAGATGACCGCCAACTGGAACCGCCGCTATCGGGAGAACATGGAGCGGCTGAAAAGCGGCGACCTGCTGGAGGTGGCCCGGGTGGTCAAGGGCCTGACCCTGCGGGACGCCAAGCGCAGTCTGTCCACGGGGGAGCGGAAGATGCTCCACTCCGCCCGGCAGATCTTGATCTCGGAGCTGGTGCTGTCCAAAAGCCTGAGCTATGAGACGGTGGAGGCCCAGCTGGACACCGCCCTGGCATAACGCCGGGCCGCGGTGCATAGTGTGACGCAAAGAAAAGGAGCCGACGGCTCCTTTTCCGCTGTCTCGACCCTAATTTGGAGGAAAACGATATGGCAGGACTGAAGTCCATCTTCGCGAAAAAACAGCCCGCCCAGACCTGCGCTGCGGTGATCGTGGCGGCGGGCTCCGCCCGGCGGATGGGGGGCATCGACAAGGTGCTGGCCCCGTTAGGCGAGCTGCCTGTGCTGGTCCACACCCTGTATGTCTTTCAGGACAGCCCCGCCGTGGACGAGATCGTGGTGGTCACCCGGCCCGACCTGCTGGTGGAGGTGGGCCGCCTGTGCCAGGAGTATGGCCTGGACAAGGTGAAAAAGGTGGTGGCCGGGGGCAGCGAGCGGACCAACTCCGTGCTGGCCGGGCTCCACGAGGTATCCCCGGAGGCGGAGCTGATCGCCATCCACGACGGAGCCCGGCCCCTGCTACCGCCGGAGGTATTGGCCGAGACGGTGGCCCAGGCCGCCCGGACGGGGGCGGCGGCCCCCGCCCTCCCGGTGACGGACACCATCAAGCGCATGAAGGACGGCGTGTCCACCGGCACGGTGGACCGGGAGGACCTGCGGGCGGTGCAGACCCCCCAGATCTTTGAGGCCGGACTGATCCGGGCCGCACTGGAGAAGGCCATTGCCGACGGGGAGAACCTCACCGACGACTGCGCCGCCGTGGAGCGGCTGGGGATGCCCGTCACCCTGACCCAGGGCAGCCGGGAGAACATCAAGATCACCACCCCCTTTGACCTGCTGCTGGGGCAGGTCATTTTAGAGAACCGAGTGAAAGGAAGCTGAACATGCGCATCGGACACGGCTATGACGTACACAAGCTGGTGGAGGGGCGAAAGCTCATCCTGGGCGGGGTAGAGGTCCCCTTTGAAAAGGGCTTGCTGGGCCACTCTGACGCGGACGTGCTCACCCACGCGGTGATGGACGCCCTGCTGGGGGCCGCCGGGCTGGGGGACATTGGCCGCCACTTCCCGGACAGCGACCCCGCCTATGCCGGGGCGGACAGTCTGGTCCTGCTGGACCATGTGGTGGCCCTGCTGGGGGAGAAGGGCTGGCAGGTGGGCAACGTGGACGCGACTATCCTGGCCCAGCGGCCCAAGCTGGCCCCCCACATCGGCCAGATGCGGGACAACCTGGCCCGACACATGAATGTGACAGCGGAGCAGGTGAACGTGAAGGCCACCACCGAGGAGGGCCTGGGCTTTACCGGCCTGGGCCAGGGCATGGCCGCCCACGCGGTGGCTCTGCTGGAGCCGTCAGAAAAGTAAATCGAGCTGTTTCGGCTGCCCTGCGGGAATACGACCCCCGGGGCAGCCGTTTTTCATCTCTAGTTTTTCTGGGAGACACGGGACGGAACAAAGCGGCATAGCATGAGAGCGGAGAGGAAACTCTTCCGCGCAGCCCCTTCCACAAAAGGGCGGCATAGGCCGCCCCGCAGAAAGGAACCAGAGTTATGCTCTATTATCTCATTGTATGCCGCTCCCTGACCTATGCCCAGCGGACCGCAGCCGCTTTGGAGCGGACGGGAATCACGGCCCGGGTCCTGCGTTCGCCAAAGAGCATTGCGGGGGAGGGGTGCAGCCATTCTGTGAAAATTTCCCAGCGCAGCCTGCCGGAGGCCCTTCTGGTGCTCCAGCGGGCGGACCTGACCCCAAAACGCATTTTCATCACCGCCGGAGCGGGCAGCTATCAGGAGGTGGAGCTGTGATCTATTTGGACAGCGCGGCCACCACCCTGCAAAAACCGCCGGAGGTGGCCATGGCCGCCACCCGGGCCATCCGCCAGCTGGCCAGCCCCGGGCGGGGCGGACACCGTCCGGCCATGGAGGCGGCCAAAGTTGCCTTCTCCTGCCGGGAGGAGGCCGCCGCCCTGTTTCATGTCCCCACCCCGGAGCAGGTGGTCTTTACTTCCAGCGCCACCCACGGCCTGAATCTGGCCATTGGGACCCTGGTGCGCCCCGGAGCCAGGGTGGCCCTGTCCGGCTATGAGCACAACGCCGTCACCCGGCCCCTCCACGCCCGAAACGCCAAGCTGCTCGTCGCCCGTGCCCCGCTGTTTCGGCCGGAGGCCATGGTGGCCGCCTTTCGGGAGCAGCTGGACCTGGGGGCGGAGGTCGCGGTGTGTACCCACGTGTCCAACGTGTTCGGCTATATCCTGCCCATGGAAGAAATCGCCCGCCTGTGCCGGGACCGGGGCGTGCCCCTGATCGTGGATGCCTCCCAGTCGGCGGGGGCGCTGCCCCTGGATTTTCAGGCCCTGGGGGCGGATTTTATCGCCATGCCCGGGCACAAGGGGCTGTACGGCCCCCAGGGGACGGGCCTTCTGCTGTGCGCCCGGACGCCGGAGCCGCTGCTCCAGGGGGGCACGGGCAGCGAGTCCATTCGCCAGGAGATGCCCGACTTTCTCCCGGACCGGGCCGAGCCGGGGACCCACAATCTCCCCGGTATCGCCGGACTGCGGGAGGGCCTGCGCTTTGTCCGCCGTTTAGGGCCGGAGACCATCGCGCGGCGGGAGGGCCGCCTGCTCCGCCAGCTGGGGGAGGGCCTGGCCCGGCTGCCCGGCGTGGAGTGCTTCTATGCCCCCGAGGGGGAGCACCAGGCGGGGGTGCTGTCCTTCCGGCTGCCGGACCGGGACTGTGAGGAGGTGGGGGAGACCCTGGCAGACCGGGGCTTTGCCCTTAGAGCCGGGCTCCACTGTGCCCCCCTGACCCACGAGACGGCGGGGACCCTGGACACTGGCACCGTCCGGGCCAGCCTGTCCGCCTTCAGCCGGGAGTGGGAGGTGGAGCGCTTTCTTCAGACAGTGCGGGCCATGACCCGGTGACAGAAAGAGGAGTTAGGAGGGATGAGTGAGGAGTTGCTCGTCCCTCCTTGCTTTTTGCATAGAAACGAAAAGTTTAAGAAATTTTCATCTTCCCATCCCGGTTTCGTGTTGCCAAGCGGGGCGGAATATCGTATAATAAGTTTTATGAATAAAATCTCCCCGTATGGCTATTTGGCCCCGGGGAGGGGAGACCGGTCACGAGAGGGGGAGAGGGCCATGTTGGACAACGTACAGATGCTTTTGCAGTCCAGCCTGCCCATGATCCGGGTGGGCGTGGCGGACATTCTGGACATTGCCATTTTGTCCCTGGTGATCCACCGCCTGCTGTGGATGCTGCGCAAGACCAGCTCCGGGCGGGTGCTGCGGGGCATCCTGATTTTGATGTTTTCCATGTGGGTGTCCTCCGCCATGCATCTGACGGCCACCAGTTTCCTGCTGAATAAGCTGGTGGAATGGGGCTTTTTGGTGCTGGTCATCCTGTTCCAGCCGGAGATCCGGCGCTTTTTGGAGCGGATGGGCAGCAGCAGCCTGGGCCAGGTATTCGCCGCCTCCCGCACCTCTCCCATGGATTTAGAGTCTGCCATCGACCAGACCGTGGAGGCCTATACCGACATGTCCCGGGACAAGGTGGGGGCCCTGATGGTTTTTGAACGGCAGAACCTGCTGGACGATGTGATCAAAACGGGCACCGCCCTGGACTGCGCCGTGTCCAGCGAGCTGCTGAAAAACCTGTTCTGGAACAAAGCGCCTCTCCACGACGGGGCGGTCATCGTCCGCAACGGGCGCATCGTGGGGGCGGGCTGTATGCTGCCCCTGTCCGGCAATGTGAACCTCAGCCGGGACTTGGGGATGCGCCACCGGGCGGGCATCGGCATGAGCGAGCACTCTGACGCAGTGGTGGTCATCGTGTCGGAGGAGACGGGTTCCATCTCCGCCGCCGTGGGCGGGATGCTCAAGCGGCATCTGGCCCCGGAGACGCTGAAACGCCTGCTGCATAACGAGCTGATGTCCGACGCCCAGGAGGAGAAGAAGCCCTCCCAGATCACCCTATTCAATCAGCTGTTTGGCTGGGGCCGGAAGGAGGGGAACCAGCAATGATGGAGCACATCCGAGAGAGCAAGTGGCTGAACATCCTCATGTCCGTGCTGCTGGCCGTGCTGTTCTGGCTGTATGTCCGGGCGGCACTGGACCCGTCGCAGACCAGCTGGTTCTACCACGTCCCCGTGGAGATCACCGGCAGCACCGTCCTCACCCGCCAGGGACTCACCGTGGCCAACCTGTCCCAGAGCACGGTGGACCTGCGCATCGAGGGGCCGGTGAGCGTGCTGGACAGCCTGTCCCGCAGCCGAAAAGATCTGTCGGTGACGCTGGACGTGTCCAAATGCACCGAGGGGGAGAACAAGCTGGTATACACCCCCAACTGGCCGGTAAATATCAATACAGACAGCATCGTCACCATCGACCGGGACCCGGAGACCATTACAGTGACGGTGGAGAAGCTATATACCAGTTCCTTTAACGTAGAATTCCAGCTCAAGGGCACGGTGGCCGACGGCTATCAGGCCGGGACCCCCGCCATCAACCCGGAGACCGTTGTGGTCAGCGGACCTGCCGAGCAGGTCAGCCGGGTGAAAAAGGTAGTGGCCGTGCTGGAGACGGAAGACCTGGACCAGCGTTTTGCCGGGGACCTGCCTCTGATCCTGCTGGATGAAAATGGGGAACAGATCACTGACGCAGAGGTCACCCTGGACTCTCCCACCGCCTATGTAGTCCTGCCGGTGGTCGTTGTAAAGGATGTCCCCTTGACAGTGAATTTCCAGCCCGGCGGGGGCGCCACCACCGACGACATCACCTATGAGATCAATCCCAAGTCCCTGATGGTCTCCGGCGCGGAGAGCGACATGGAGAGCCTGAGCGAGATCTCCCTGGGCAGCGTGGACCTGTCCAAGGTGGTGGGCACCAACACCTTCACCTTCCCCATCGACCTGGATGCCAGTCTGGAGAACGTCACCGGCAGCACCAGCGCCACCGTCACCGTCACGGTAAACGGCCTGGATACCCGCAGCTTTGATGTGGACAACATCCAGATGGTGAACGTCCCTGACGGCTACCAGGTGACCCTGGCCACCCAGGTGCGCACCGTGAAGGTGCGGGGCAAGCAGGAGGACCTGGACAACATCGACGCCAGCCAGCTGAGCATCGTGGCCGACCTGTCTGACGTGGACTTTGCTGGGCTGTACTCCGTGCCCGCGTCCAAAGTGAAGGTCTATCTCAACGCGGACAGCTCGGTGGGCGTCATTGGCGACTATACCGTTGTGGTCAACGTCAGCCGGTGAGACCGGCATAATCCAAAGGCAATTTTCTTGGAGGCAAACCATGGTTCAAAACGCAATTGTGAAAAAACTTGTCAGCGACGGCGTGGCAGAGGTGTCTCTGTTGCGGCAGATGGAGTGCGGCCTGCACTGCGACGGGGCCTGCGCCGGGTGCGGCCAGAAGCCCAAGGAGGAGATCCTGGCCCTGGCCAGCAACCCGGTGGGGGCCAGGCAGGGGGACGTGGTGGAGGTGACCCCCGCCGACGGGCGGAACATCAGCACCTCGGTCATCGTGTTCCTGCTGCCCTGTGTGGGCCTGGGCGCGGGCTATGTCCTGGGCCAGAGCCTGCTGGGCCTGGGGGACATGGCCGCCATGGCCACGGCTGCGGCGGGCCTGGTGGTGGGCTTTCTCCCCGCTGTGCTGCTGAACCGGGCCATGACCCGCAGCAAAAAGCCGGAGTTTCAGATCCTGAAGCGGCTCACCCGCAGCTGAGAGGGTGTTCGGCTATGTTCGCCCGGTGCGGCCAGAGCTGAAGTGCAAGGACTTCGACCTGTACCGGGCCACCTATTGCGGCCTGTGCCGCTGTCTGCGGCGGCGCTTCGGCCTGATCGCCCCCATGCTGCTGAATTTCGACTTTACCTTTCTCACCCTGCTGCTGTGGCAGCCGGAGGAGAAATTCACCCCCTGCCGGGGCCGGTGTCACGCCAATCTGCTGGTGAAAAAGCCCATGTGCCCGGACAGCCCGGCCCTGAAGCTGGCGGCGGACGAGAGCGTGATCCTGGCCTGGTGGCAGCTGCGGGACGCGGCGGAGGACAAGGACAAGCTGGGCGGCCTGCCCGCCCGGGCTCTGGGCCTGCTGCTGACCCCCGCCTATCGCAAGGCAGCCCGGCTGCGGCCAGAGTTTGACCGGACGGTGAAGGGCTGCCTGGAGGAGTTGGCCGCCTTAGAGCGGGAAAACTGCCCCTCCATGGACCGGGCGGCGGATACCTTCGCCCGGCTGCTGCAAAGCGCCGCTCCTGTGGATGACCCCCGGCACCGGGTACTGGAGCAGCTGCTCTATCACCTGGGCCGCTGGATCTATCTGATAGACGCCCGGGACGACCTGGCAGAGGACCTGGCCGACGGGCGCTATAACCCTGTGGCGGCCCGATTTGGGCCGGAGGGGGACGACGGGCTGCTGAAGCAGACGCTGGACGCCTCCCTGGACCGCATGGGCGCGGCCTTTCAGCTGGGGGAGTTCGGCTGCCGGACGGCCCTGCTGGAGAATCTGATCTATCTGGGACTTCCCCTGGTGCAGCGGGCCGTGTTCGACGGCAGCTGGGCCGAGATAAAAAAACAAAAGATATGGAGTAGAGGCCAATGAAAGACCCGTACAGCGTTCTGGGCGTGAGTCAGAGCGCCAGCGACGACGAGATCAAAAAGGCATATCGGGAGCTGGCGCGAAAGTATCACCCGGACAACTATCAGAATAACCCCCTGGCCGACCTGGCCGAGGAGAAGATGAAAGAGATCAACGAGGCCTATGACGCCATCACCAAGCAGCGTGCCGGGGGCGGCGGCTATCAGCAGCAGCCCAGCGGCGGCAGCTATGGCGGGGGCTATCAGACCGGCTATTCCTCCGGCGGGGCGGGGAACAACCCCACCTATGCCCGGGTGCGGAACCTGATCAACGCCGGGGACCTGGCCGGGGCGGAGCGCCTGCTGTATGAGGTGCCCCAGAAGAGCGGCGAGTGGTATTTCCTCAGCGGCAGCATCGCCTATCGCAAGGGCTGGCTGGACGAAGCGGCCCAGAACTTTACCCTGGCCGTGCAGATGGAGCCGGGGAACATGGAGTATCGCCAGGCCCTGGCTATGCTCCAGCAGCGCAGCGGCGGCTATCGGCCCTATGGTACCGGGACCACGGTGGACGGCCTGGACTGCTGCACCACCATGCTGTGCCTGAACTGCCTGTGCGGCGGAGGTTCCTGCTAAATGAAAGCGAGAGTTCCCAGGGGCAAAAGCGGCCGCACCGCCCTGTGCGGGATGCTGGCGGCGGTGAGTCTGGCCCTGCTGTGGGTGGCCGGGATGGCCCCCTCGGGCCGGCTGGGTCTGTCCGCTCTGGCGGGCCTGGGCCCGGTGGTGGCGGTGCTGACGGCGGGGAGAGGGGCTGGCTATCTGTGCTGGGCCGCCTCCGGCGTGCTGGGCCTGCTGCTGACCCCTGACAAGGGGGCGGCTGCCCTGTACCTGGTCTTTTTCGGGCTGTATCCCGTGGTAAAGGCCCGGCTGGAGTCTATGGACCGCCGCGTGGCGGAGTGGGCCCTGAAGCTGGTCTACTTCAATGGGGTGCTCACCCTATTCTGGTTTTTGTTTCGTCAGCTGCTGTTCCCAACCCTGCCCGCGTGGCTGGGCGGGGGACTGCCCGTGCTGTACGGGCTGGGCAACCTGGTCTTCGTTTTGTACGACGTGGGCCTGTCCCGGCTGATCGCTTTGCTGCTGCGCCGTCTGCCCTGACGGCGAGACGCAGCCTTCATACACACATAAAAGGAGAGTGACCGATGTGGTCAAGAGCATGACCGGCTATGGCCGGGCAGAGGAGACGGTAAACGGCTGCACCATCACGGTGGAGCTGCGCTCGGTGAATAACCGCTATCTGGACTGCAACATCCGCCTGCCCCGCCTCTACCTGTTCGCGGAGGAGGCCATGAAGAGCCGCATTCAGAATGCCATTTCCCGGGGAAAGGTGGACGTGTTCGTCACCCTGGACAACGCCGGGGCGGAGAAGGTCCAGGTGTCGGTGAACAAGCCGGTGGCCGACGGCTATTATGCCGCCCTGAAGCAGCTGGCGGCGGACTATGATCTGGCGGGGGACATCTCTGTGTCCCTGCTGTCCCGCTTCCCCGACGTGCTGCTGGCAGAGAAGGCGGAGGAGGACGTGGAGCAGATGGCCAAAGACATCTGCTCTGTGCTGGACCGGGCCCTGGCCGACTTTGACCAGATGCGCAGCCGAGAGGGCCAGCGGCTGAAGGATGACGTACTCAGCCGGGCCAAGACCATCGAGGACAAGGTGGCCCTGGTGGAGGAGCGCTCCCCCCAGACGGTGGCGGAGTACCGCGCCAAGCTGGAGGCCCGGATGACCGAGGTGCTGTCCAACACCCAGCTGGACCCCGCCCGCATCCTCACCGAGGCGGCCATCTTCGCCGACAAAGTTGCCGTGGACGAGGAGACCGTCCGTCTCCGCAGCCACATCGGCCAGCTGCGGGAGATGCTGGACAAGGGCGGCGCCACCGGACGGAAGCTGGACTTTTTGATCCAGGAGTTCAACCGGGAGGCCAACACCATCGGCTCGAAGTGCAGTGACATCGACATCGCCCGCCACGTGGTGGACATCAAAGCCGAGATCGAGAAGATCCGGGAGCAGGTCCAGAACATTGAGTAAGGAGGCGGGCGGATGAAGCTCATCAACATCGGGTTTGGCAACATGGTGGCCGCGGGGCGGCTCATCGCCATCGTCAGCCCGGACTCCGCGCCCATCAAGCGCATGGTGCAGGAGGCCCGGGACCGGGGTGTGCTCATCGACGCCACCTATGGCCGCCGCACCAGAGCGGTGCTCATTATGGACAACGACCATCTGGTGCTGTCCGCCCTCCAGCCGGAGACGGTGTCCAACCGCCTGGCCGGGGAGAAGGACGGCGGAGAAGAGGAGGAAGCGGAATGGGAGTAAAAAAGAAGATCAAGGGTCAGCTGATTGTGCTGTCCGGCCCCTCGGGCGTGGGTAAGAGCACGGTGATCGCCGAGCTGATGGGCCAGCGGGACAACATCTATTTCTCCGTGTCCTACACCACCCGGAAGCCCCGGGTGGGGGAGCAGGACGGCGTGAACTATAACTTTGTGGACCGGGCCGAGTTCGAGCGGATGATCGCCGACAACGAGCTGCTGGAGTATGCCGAGTATGTGAACAACTACTACGGCACCTCCCTCAAGGCCATCCGGGACCAGCTGGACGCGGGCCACGATGTGCTGCTGGATATCGAGGTCCAGGGCGCGGCCAAGGTGCGGGAGCGCTGCCCCGACGCCCTGTTCATCTTCATCATCCCGCCCTCCTTCGAGGAACTGTCCCGCCGTCTCCATGGCCGGAACACCGACAGCGAGGACGTGATCGCCGGGCGGCTGGAGAAGGCCAAGATCGAGTTCCGGGAGATCCCCAAGTATGACTATCTGGTCATCAACGACAAGGTCTCCAACGCCGTGGGCGAGATCGAGTCCATCCTGACGGCGGCGGAGTGCCGCGTGGAAAACAGAAGCCAGATCCTGTCTCAGTTTGCCTGAGGCCGGGGTTTCTTTGATATTGTTTGGAAAAGTAGAAAGGAAGTTTTGCGCTATGATGCTCTATCCCGCTATGAAGGACCTGCTGGAGAAGATCCCCAGCCGCTATGAACTGGTGAACGTGGTGGCCCACCGGGCCCGGGAGATCGCCGCCGAGGCCGAGGCCAGCGGCGAGCCCCTGGAGGAGAAGCCCGTCAGCATCGCCATCCAGGAGGTGGCCGACGGCAAGCTGGAGGCCCCCGAGGACCAGGAGAACGAGACCACGGAAGAAGAGACCCACGACTAAGACCTACAAAAGCAAGCGGAGGGGTCCCCCTGCGCTTGCTTTTGTGTTGTTCCTGGACGGGTCCGTCCCCAGAAAGGCGAGAAGGGAGTGACCGGGATGGGACGCAGCGTTGCCAAGGTGGCGGTGGCCAAGGCCATCTATGCCATCGACAAGCCCTATGACTATCTGGTCCCCCCGGAGCTGGAGGGGACGCTGTCGCCCGGAATGCGGGTGCTGGTGCCCTTCGGCGACGGCAACCGGGGGTCGGACGGCATCGTCCTGTCCCTGGAGCAGGCCCCTGAGGGAGGGCAGGCCCTGAAGGCCATCCTGGCCCGCTTAGACGACGCCCCGGTGCTGGACCACAGCGCCATTCAATTGGCCCTGTGGATGCGGGAGCGGTATTTCTGCACGGTGTACGACTGCGTCAAGGCCATGCTCCCTGCGGGATTATACTACGCCCTGCGGGACTGCGTGACGCTGACGCCGGAGCACAGCCGGGAGGATATCCGTGCTGCCGTCCGGGGCCACGCCGGGGCAGAGCGCCTGCTGTCCCTGCTGGAGGACTGGGGTGGCAGCGGGGACATGGAGCAGATCCGCCTGGCCTTTGGGGCCAAGGACCCCAACCCCTCCATCCGGCAGCTCATCGATGCCGGGGCAGCCGCCCTGGAGACCAGCACCCAGCGTGGGGTGGGGGACAAGACGGAGAAGCTGGCCCAGCTGGCCATCCCGGCGGAGGACGCCATGGCCATGGTCACCCCCCGGAGAAAGTCCGCCCCTCTGCGCTATTCGGTGACCGAACTGCTGTGTACCCTGGGCAGCGCCTCGGCAAAAGAACTGTGCTACTTCACCGGGGCATCCATGCCCACCATCAAGTCGCTGGAGAAGAGCGGCATCCTCACCCTGTCCAGCCGGGAGGTGCTCCGCCGCGCCCCCCTGGATGACGTGGACCCGGCCCCGCCGCCGCGGCTCAATGACGAGCAGCAGCGGGCGGTGGACGGCCTGGACGCCCTGGCCCGCGGGGGAAAACCGGCGGCGGCTCTGCTGTACGGCGTGACAGGCAGCGGCAAGACCCAGGTGTATATCCAGCTCATCCGCCAGGTGCTCTCCCGGGGAAAAAAGGCCCTGGTGCTGGTGCCCGAGATCGTGCTCACGCCGCAGCTGTTAAGGATATTCGCCTCACACTTTGGAAAGCGTGTGGCCGTCCTCCACAGCTCCCTGCGGGCGGGGGAGCGGTATGACGAGTGGAAGCGGGCCAGGCGGGGGGACGCCGACGTGGTGGTGGGCACCCGCTCGGCGGTATTCGCCCCCGTGCCCGACCTGGGACTCATCATCCTGGACGAGGAGCAGGAGAGCAGCTACAAGTCGGAAAACGTCCCCCGCTACCACGCCCGGGACGTGGCCAAATACCGCTGCGTCCAGCACAACGCCCTGCTGGTGCTGGGCTCGGCCACCCCGTCGTTGGAGACCATGCACCAGGCCAGGTCCGGGCAGATATCCCTGTTCTGCCTGAAAGAGCGCTTTAACCAAAAGCCCCTGCCGGAGGTCATTCTGGTGGACCTGAAGCAGGAGCTGCGCCAGGGCAACGCCGGGACCATCAGCGCCAGGCTCCGCCGGGAGCTGGAGGACAACCTGATGCGGGGGGAGCAGTCGATCCTGTTCCTGAACCGCCGGGGGGCCAGCCGCATGGTCTCCTGCGGGGAGTGCGGCCAGGTGCCCGAGTGCCCCCGGTGCTCGGTGAAGCTGACCTATCACTCGGCCAACGGGCGGCTGATGTGCCACCACTGCGGCTTCTCCCAGCCCCTGCCCAGGGCCTGTCCCGAGTGCGGGGGGCAGCTGAACTTCATCGGCTTTGGCACCCAGCGGGTGCAGGAGGAGCTGGAGGAGCAGTTCCCCGGGGTGGAGGTGCTGCGCATGGACACCGACTGCATCTCCGCCGCCCACCCCCACGAGGAGATATTGGAGCGCTTCCGCAAGCGGAACGTGCCCATCTTAGTGGGCACCCAGATGGTGGCCAAGGGCCTGGACTTTGAAAACGTCACATTAGTCGGCGTGGTGGCCCCCGACCTCTCCCTGTATGTGGACGACATCCGGGCGGGGGAGCGGACCTTCTCCCTGCTCACCCAGGTGGTGGGCCGGGCCGGACGGGGAGAGAAGCAGGGCCGGGCGGTGATCCAGACCTTCACGCCGGATAACGACGTGATCCGCTTTGCCGCCAGGCAGGACTATGAAAACTTTTACGCCACGGAGATCGAGATGCGCCGTCTGCGGGGGCTGCCCCCTTTCCGGGACGTGATCGTGCTCACCGCCTCCGGCCTGGACGAGGGGGCGGTGCTCCGGTGCTGTATGCGCCTGCGCCAGGCCATGGACCAGGCCCTGCGGGGGAGCGAGACCCGGATATTCGGCCCCGCCCCGGCGGCGGTGGCCAAGGTGAACAACCGCTATCGCTATCGCCTGACCCTGACGGGCCGGAATGACCGCCCCACCCGGGAGCTGATCGCCCACCTGCTGCGGGCGGCCCACCGGGACAGAGAGAACCGGGGGGTGTCGGTATACGCCGACCTGGACCCCTACTATAGCTGATTTTAACACACGAAGGAGAGTCATTATGTCGATTCGTACCATTCTCACCGGCGAGGACGAGCCGGTGCTGCACAAGGTCTGTCACCCCGTGACCAGCTTTGACCAGAAGCTGGCCGATCTGCTGGATGACATGAAGGAGACCCTGGCCAAGGCCAACGGCGTGGGTCTGGCCGCCCCCCAGGTGGGCATCCTCCGCCGGGCGGTGCTCGTGGTCAACGACCAGGACGAGATGCTGGAGCTGGTAAACCCGGAGATCTTGGACCAAAAGGGGGAGCAGGATGGCCTGGAGGGCTGCCTGTCCCTGCCCGGCAAGTGGGGCTATGTCAAGCGCCCGGAGTGGGTGAAGGTGAAGGCCCAGGACCGCACCGGCACCTGGTTCGAGGTGGAGGGCACCGGCCTCACCGCCCGCTGCTTCTGCCACGAGCTGAGCCACCTGGACGGCCACCTGTACAGCGAACTGTGTGACCGGCTTTATACCAGCGACGAGCTGGACGAGCTCATGGAAGCGCAGGAGACGGAAGAATGAGAATTGTATTTATGGGCACCCCGGACTTCGCCGTCCCCTCCCTGGAGGCCCTGGTGGCCGCCGGACACCAGGTGTGCGGCGTGTTCAGCCAGCCGGACAAGCCGGTGGGCCGCCACCAGAACAAGACCAAGCCCACCCACGTCAAGGCCAGCGCCCTGGCCCACGACATCCCCGTGTTCCAACCCGAGACCCTGCGGGACGGCGCCGCGCTGGAGCAGCTGCGGGCCCTAGCCCCGGAGCTGGTGGTGGTGGCCGCCTATGGCCGGGTGCTGCCCGACGAGATGCTTGCGCTGCCCCCCAAGGGCTGCATCAACGTCCACTCGTCCCTGCTGCCCAAGTACCGCGGCTCCGCCCCCATCCACTGGGCGGTGGTGAACGGAGACAAGGAGACGGGCGTGACCATCATGCACATGGCCCACGAGCTGGACGCCGGGGATATCATCGCCCAGGTGCGCACCCCCATCGGCCCGGAGGAGACGGTGGGCCAGGTCCATGACCGGCTGGCCCAGCTGGGCGGGGAGCTGCTGGTGCAGGTGGTGGCGGACATCGCCGCCGGAACGGCTCAGCGCACCCCCCAGGACCCGGACCAGGTGACCTATGCCCCCATGCTGTCCCGGGCGCTGTCGCCCATCGACTGGCAGCAGAGCGGCCAGGCCATCCACGACAAGATCCGGGGTCTGGACCCCTGGCCCGCCACATCCACGGATATTCTGACGGGCCAGCCGGTAAAGGTCTTTGCCTCCCGACTGACGGGGGAGACTACGAAAAAGGCCCCCGGCACGGTGCTGGCCGCGGGGAAAGAGGGCATCGACGTGGCCTGCGGTGATGGAGCCGTGCTGCGGATCTTAGAGCTTCAGGCCCCGGGCAGCCGCCGGATGGCGGCGACGGACTATCTGCGGGGACACCCCATTCACATCGACTGACGAGAGAGAACAGGAACGCGAGGAGGAACCACTATGGATGCACGGGAAGCGGCCATGCTGGCCCTGAACGCCTGCCAGCGGCAGGGGGGATGGTCCGACGGAGCGCTGAAAAAACAGCTTGCGGCGGCGGAGCTGTCTGGACGGGACGCGGCACTGGCCACCCAGCTGTGCTTTGGCGTGCTGCAAAACCAGATGCTGCTGGACTTTTACCTTTCGAAATTCTCCAACATCCCCCTGAAGCGGATGGAGGGAAAGGTGGTCCAGACCCTGCGTCTGGGGGCCTATCAGATGCTGTTCCTCACCCGGATCCCCCACAGCGCGGCGGTGAACAGCGCCGTGACCCTGGTGAAGACCCACTGCAAGAACCCAAGGGCCGCCGGGATGGTCAACGGCATCCTGCGCAGCATGGAGCGCAGCCTGCAAAACATGCCCGTCATCCCCCAGGGGGACCCGGTGGCCTATCTGTCCACCTTGTACTCCCACCCGGAGTGGCTTGTAAAGGAGTTTATCCTGTCACTTGGAGAGGAGGAGACTGCCCAGATGCTGGCCGCCGACAACAGCCAGCCCCCCACCGCCGTGATGGTGAACACCACCCGGACCACGGCGGAGGAGCTGAAAGCGATGCTGGAGGCCGACCACGTGGAGGCGGAGCCCCATCCCTGGCTGGAGAACTGCCTGTTGCTCCACCGCACCGGCGATCTGGAGCGGCTGGAGGCCTTTCAGCAGGGACTGTTCTATGTTCAGGACCCGGCCTCCCGCCTGTCGGTGCTGGCCGCCGGAGCCAAGCCGGGCATGAAGGTGCTGGACTGCTGCGCCGCCCCGGGAGGGAAATCCTTCGCCGCAGCCATCGCCATGGAAAACCAGGGGGAGATCGTTTCCTGCGACCTGCACCCCCACAAAAAGAAGCTGATCCAGGCCGGGGCGGACCGGCTGGGTCTGACCATCATTAGTCCAAAGACCGCCGACGGCAAGGTGTTCCGCCCGGAGTGGGAGAACGCCTTCGACCTGGTGCTGGTGGACGCCCCCTGTTCCGGTCTGGGCGTCATCCGCAAAAAGCCGGACATCCGCTATAAGGACCCGGCCCCTCTGGCCGACCTGCCCGCCGTGCAGCTGGACATCCTGCGCAACGCCGCCCGCTACGTGAAACCGGGCGGGACGCTGATGTACTCCACCTGCACCCTGCTGTATCGGGAGAACGGCGAGGTGGTGGAGACCTTCTTAGCGGAGAACAACTCTTACAAGGCGGAAGCCTTTCCGTTGCCTGGACCCGTTGGACTGGTCCAGGGCGGAAGCGTGACCCTGTGGCCCCACCGCCACGGGACGGACGGCTTCTTCATCAGCAAAATGAGAAGGGAGGAGGCATAACGTGATCGACCTGAGATCCATGACACTGGAAGAGCTGACCGCCTGGCTGAAGGAGCAGGGGGAACCGGCCTTCCGGGCCAAGCAGATCTTCCACTGGCTCTATCGGGGCGTGACCTCCTTCGACGAGATGAGCGACCTGTCCAAGGCCCTGCGGCAGAAGCTGGCGGAGCAGTGCTTCCTCACCGTGCCCAAGGTGGCCCGGAAGCAGGTGTCCAAGCTGGACGGGACCATCAAATATCTGTGGGAGCTCTCCGACGGCAACTGCATCGAGACAGTGCTCATGCGCTATAAGCACGGGAACACCGTGTGCATCTCCTGCCAGGTGGGCTGCCGCATGGGCTGCGCCTTCTGCGCCTCCACCCTGGCGGGCAAGGTCCGGGACCTGACCCCGGCGGAGATGGTCGCCCAGGTGCTGTTCACCCAGCTGGACAGCGGGGAGCCCGTCTCCAACATCGTCCTGATGGGCATCGGGGAACCCCTGGATAACTTTGACACGGTGATGAAGTTCCTCACCCTGGTCAACCACCCGGAGGGGCTGAACATCGGCATGCGGCACATCTCCCTGTCCACCTGCGGACTGACAGACAAAATTGACAAACTGGCCCAACGTGGGTTACAATTAACATTATCCGTATCCCTCCACGCCCCGGACGACGAGACCCGGTCCAAGATCATGCCGGTGAACCGCTCCGTGGGGGTGGAGAAGCTGATGGACACCTGCCGCCGGTATTTCCAGACCACCGGGCGGCGCATCTCCTATGAATACGCCATGATCGACGGGGTGAACGACAGCGACTGGCAGGCCGACCTGCTGGCCAGCCGGTTGAAGGGCACCCCCGGTCATGTGAATCTGATCCCGCTGAACGACGTGGAGGAGAGTCCCCTAAAGCCCAGCCGCCGGGTGGCCGCCTTTCAAAAGCGGCTGGAGCGCCACGGCGTCACCGTGACGGTGCGGCGAAAGCTGGGCGGGGACATCGACGCCTCCTGCGGCCAATTGAGACGAAAGGCCATGAAAGAGGGCCAGTCTCAGCCCTGACGGGCCGATCAGAAGCCGGGACCCCGGCGGAAAAGAGGAAGAAGTTCCATGAAACTATGGGGAATCACCCACCGCGGCGCCGTGCGCCAGCAGAACCAGGACGCCTATGCCGTCCGGGAGCTGGAGGACGGCCGGGGCCTTGCGGTGGTCTGCGACGGCATGGGCGGGGCCCGGGCCGGAAACGTGGCCAGCTCCATGGCTGTGGAGTTGTTCATGAATAAGCTGGCCGAGCAGGGCCTGCCCGGGGACGACCCCCGAAAGTGGCTGAAGACCGCCGCCGCCCACGCCAACGACGGGGTGTTCCAAAAGGCGGTGGACGACCCGGACTGCACCGGCATGGGCACCACCCTGGTGGCCGCCCTGGCGGGGAACGGGAAGGCCGTCCTCCTTAACGAGGGGGACAGCCGGGCCTATCACATCACCCAGGAGGGCATCACTCGCATCACCCGGGACCACTCCCTGGTGGAGGACATGGTCCAGCGGGGGGAGCTGACCCGGGAACAGGCCCGGAACCACCCCCACAAAAATCTCATCACCCGGGCCCTGGGGGCCGAGCCGGTGCTGCTGGCCGACTGCTTTGAGCAGGACGTGGCCCCGGGGGACTATCTGCTGCTGTGCAGCGACGGGCTGAGCAACGTGGTCACCGACCAGGAGATCCTCTATGAGGTCATCCACGGCGGCGAGGACGAGGCCTGCTGCCAGCGGCTACTGGACGTGGCGCTGCACCGGGGCGCGCCGGACAACGTGACGGTGGTGCTCATGCGCTGCTGACCGGAACAATGATGCTGATTGAAAAGGAGGAGATTTACCATGGATCAGTACATAGGTAAATTACTCGACAACCGATATGAGATCCTGGAGCTCATCGGCACCGGCGGGATGGCCAAGGTGTATAAAGCCCGGTGCCACCGGCTGAACCGGTTGGTGGCGGTGAAGATCCTGCGGGAGGACCTGGCCCAGGACGCCGAGTTCCGCCGCCGCTTCCACGACGAGTCCCAGGCCGTGGCCATGCTGTCTCACCCCAACATCGTGGCGGTGTATGATGTCAGCCGCTCCTCTGACCTGGAATACATCGTCATGGAGCTCATCGACGGGATCACCCTGAAGCAGTATATGCAGAAGAAGGGGGGCAAGCTGAACTGGCGGGAGGCCCTGCACTTCATCACCCAGATCGTAAAGGCCCTGGGCCACGCCCACAGCCGGGGCATCATCCACCGGGACATCAAGCCCCACAACGTGATGGTGCTGCGGGACGGCAGCGTGAAGGTGGCCGACTTCGGCATCGCCCGGGTGGCCTCCGGCGGACACAGCACCCTGACCCAGGAGGCCCTGGGCTCCGTCCACTATATCTCCCCGGAGCAGGCCCGGGGCAGCCACATCGATGCCCGCAGCGATCTGTACTCCGCCGGCGTGGTGCTGTATGAGATGATCACCGGACGCCTGCCCTTTGAGGGGGACAGCGCCGTATCCGTGGCCATCCAGCACATCAATTCCATCCCCCTCTCACCGCGGGAGATCGACCCCACCATCCCCGAGGCTCTGGAGGAGATCACCATGAAGGCCATGGCCCCCAACCCGGACGACCGCTATGCCGACGCGGGGGAGATGCTGGCCGACCTGGAGGAGTTCCGCAAGAACCCCAACATCAACTTTGACTATAACGTCAACGAGTTCCTCCCCGAGGAGCCCGACGAGGACAAGACCCGCATCCGTCCCGTCACCCCCATCCACGGGGGGACAGGCCGGGGCAGCCGCACCTATAGCGAGCGCCGCCGGGTCCCCGGGCCCGACTCCCTCCCCTATGAGGAGGAAGAGGACGAGCCAGAGCCCCGGGGGCCCCGCTGGGGCATGATCGCCGGGGCAGCGGGCATCCTGCTGTTCATCTTGGTGGTGGGCGTGGTACTCTACCGCACCCTGTTCTCCGGGATGCTGTCCCAGCAGGGCTATCAGGTGCCCAACCTGAAGGGCCAGCTGTATGAGGACGTGATCCAGGACTCCGCCCTGCTGAAGGACCACTTCACCGTGGTCCAGGGGGAGGTCCAGGAGGACGACTCCGAAGCCGGGACCATATTGGACCAGTCCCCGGCGGCGGGCAGCAGCGTCAGCGCCGACAAGACGGAGATCACCGTCACCGTCAGCGCTGGGCCCCAGGTGAAGAGCATGCCCAACCTCTCCAACATGGAGTATCGCCAGGCCTATATCGAGCTGGACCGGGTGGGCATCAAGACAAGCGACATCACCGCCACCTATGAAAACGACAAAGAGGTGGCCAAGGACCACGTCATCTCCTTCACCCCCCTGGTGGACACCCCCGTGGCCCCCGGCACCAAGGTCCAGCTGGTCATCAGCCTGGGCCCCAAGACGGAGCAGGTGGCCGTGCCCAGCCTGACTGAGCGCACCCTGGAGCAGGCCACCAGCGACCTGAACACCATGAACCTGGCCGTGGGCAAGACCGACGAGGTCTACAGCGACACGGTGGAGGCGGGAAAAGTGGTGGGCCAGTACCCCGCCGCCTATACCCAGGTGGACGCGGGCACCAAAGTGAACCTGCAGATTAGTAAGGGTCCCGACCCCGCCAGCGCCCCCAAGGAAGTGACCCAGAACGTGGACATCGACCTGCCTGTCAGCAGCCAGAACGTCAGCGTCCAGGTCATCATAGACGGAGAGGTCATCTTTGACGAGAGCGTGGACGCCGCCATGAACACCTCCGTCTCCGTGCCCGTCACCGGTACAGCGGGGGAGACCAAGACCCTCACCGTCTATTTCGACGGGGTGCGCAGCAGCACCTTCTCCGTCACGCTGGCCGGGTAACGCCATGGAAGGGATCATCATGAAGGCCCTCAGCGGATTTTACTACGTGGACGACGGCCAGACCGTCACCGCCTGCCGGGGCCGGGGCAAGCTCCGCCACCAAAAGGTCACCCCCCTGGTGGGGGACCGGGTGGAGTTCACCCCCCTGGGGGACGGCAGCGGCTCCTTAGACCGCGTCCTGCCCCGGAAGAACCAGTTTTACCGCCCGGCGGTGGCCAACATCGACCAGCTGGTCATCATCGCCTCCCAGGCCATCCCGGTCACCGACCCGTTCCTCATTGACCGGGTGGTGGCCATCGCCCAGAGCCGTGACTGCCCCTGCGTCATCTGCGTGAACAAGTGCGACTTAGAGCCGGGGGATGACCTGGCGGCCATCTACACCGCCGCGGGCTTCCCCACCCTGAAGGTCAGCGCCCAGACGGGGGAGGGCATGGACCAGTTGCGCGCCCTTATTGCCGGAAAGGTATCTGCCTTTACAGGCAACTCCGGCGTAGGGAAATCCAGCATTTTAAACGCCCTGGACGACCAGGTGGACCTGGCCACCGGGGACGTGAGCGAAAAGCTGGGCCGCGGCCGCCACACCACCCGCCACGTGGAGCTGTTCCGCCTGGGCTGCGGGGCGGTGGTGGCGGACACCCCGGGCTTCTCCTCCTTCGACGTGGACCGCATGGAACTGATGCGGAAAGAGGAGCTGGCCCGGTGCTTCCCGGAGTTTGCGCCCTATGTGGACCAGTGCCAGTTTCAGGACTGTGCCCACGTGAAGGAGAAGGGCTGCGCCGTGCTGGCCGCCCTGAAGCGGGGGGAGATCCAGCCCACCCGCCACGCCAGCTATGTCCGCCTGTATGAGCAGGCCAAGGCCATTCCCGACTGGGAGAGAAAATAAAATAAATAAAGATTCGCCCGTGTCTTCTGAACAGTTCAGGAGACACGGGCGTTTTCTGTTCTTTTCAGATATGTTCAGGCGTTGCTCTGGTTCCGCAGCCAGCTGGGCAGCATTCGCGCCTTCACGCTGGAGACGATGCCCATGGCGGCAAACAGGGTGATGATGGACGAGCCGCCATAGCTGATGAAGGGGAGCGTCAGGCCCATGACGGGCAGCACATACAGGCACATGCCCACGTTCAGCAAGATCTGTGCCAGCAGCATCCCCGCCATGCCCATGCATACATAGGCGAAGAAGGGGGAGCTGGCCCGGCGGCTGACCCACACGCACCGCAGGACGATGAGAAACAGCAGACTCAGCAGGGCCAGACAGCCCACCATGCCCAGCTCCTCGCCGCAGACAGCGAAGATGAAGTCGGTGTCCCGGGCGGGGAGGGCACTGCTGTAGTCGGCCTGGGTCTGAATGCCGTGAAGCAGCCCCTGTCCAAAGAGCTGGCCGGAGCCGATGGCCAGAATAGAACGGCTCTGCTGAAAGCCCTTGTCCTGGGGGTCCAGGCTGTGGTCCAGCACCACCCGGAAGCGCATGATGATATAGTTGCTGTCCCACAGGTCGGTGTCGGGAAGGATGAAGAACCACAGGATCAGCACGGCGGCCACCAGGCCGCCTCCCACCAGGACGAACCAGCGGACCTTCACTCCGGCGCTCCAGGCCATGACCACAAAGATGATCATATACACCACGCAGGTGCCCATATCGCCGCAGATGGCGGCGATGAGGCCCAGCATAAACACGGTAAAGCCGCCGATCTGCATGACGGAGGGGATGGAGCTGATGTCCATGCCCCGGTCCCTGATTCGGCAGATGAGCAGGGAGAGCAGCAGGATAAAGGGCAGCTTGTCGATCTCGTTGGGCTGGAGGTTCATGGGGAACTTGGGGATGAGCTTGGACAGCTGCAGCCAGTTCCGATTGCCGTAGATGGACAGCCCCAGGGGGGTGAGCAGCAGCAGAATCATCACCACGCTGAAGATCAGAAGGCCCTTCCAGTTTTTTTCGGTGAACAGCTGAAAGTCCACCGATGTCATGACCATATAGGCGATGACACCCAAGAAAATGGCCACCAGTTGGACGATCACCTCTTTATAATCCTGCTGCCACCGGGTGGCGGAGTAGATGAGTATCACGCCGAAGCCGCTGGCCGCCAGGCACAGGGAGAGCAGAATGCGGTCCCCTTTTTGAAAAAACTCCCGAAAGGGAGAGAGCAGGGCAGACAAGTCCTCGCCTCCTTGGAGAAAAATTAGACAATATATTTTATCACATTTCAGTAGAAAGGCAAACCCAAGGTGTGCTATAATAAAAAATGATTTGAAAATTTTCTGTAAACGGGGAGGCTGCACCCATGACAAAAGAGTATACCACCGCCGGGGAGGAGCAGACCGAGGCCCTGGGCGTTCGCCTGGGGCAGCTGCTCCAACCAGGGGCGGTGATCGCCTATACCGGGGACCTGGGGGCGGGGAAGACCGCCTTTACCCGGGGCCTGGCCCGGGGCCTGGGCATCCCGGACCGGGTGACCAGCCCCACCTTTACCATCGTCAACGAGTATGAGGGGGGGCGGCTGCCCCTGTTCCACTTTGACATGTATCGCCTGGGCAGCTCGGACGAGCTGTTCGACATCGGCTGGGAGGACTATCTGGCCCGGGGCGGCGTGTGCGCCGTGGAGTGGAGCGAAAACGTGGACGACGCCCTGGATGACGACGCCATCCGGGTGGACATCCGCCGGGGGGCGCAGGACGACCAGCGGGTCATCTCCGTCACCGGCGGCCCCGATTTGACCGCAGAAGCATAAAAGTCTTTCGCTTTCTGCCCCCGCAGGGGGCGGGAAAGGAAAACAGACTCAGAAACTAGAACCAGAAGAAGTGTGGGATAAAACATGATGATCTTAGCCTTGGAATCCTCTGCCACCGCCTGCTCCGCCGCCCTGTGCCGGGACGGGGAGCTGGTGGCCCAGTCCTATCAGAACAGCGGCCTGACCCACAGCCGGACCCTGCTGCCCATGGTGCGGGACATGCTGGCCAACAGCCAGCTCACCCTGGACCAGGTGGACGTGATCGCTGTGGCGGCGGGCCCTGGGTCCTTTACCGGCCTGCGCATCGGCGTGGCCACCGTCAAGGGCCTGGCCTGGCCGGAGGACAAGGACTGCGCCCCCTGCTCCACCCTGGAGTCCATGGCCTGGCCCCTGGCCCACATGGCGGGCAGTCTGATCGTCTGCGCCATGGACGCCCGGCGCAAGCAGGTGTACAACGCCCTGTTCCTGGCCACCGGCACGGGGCTGGAGCGGCTGACCCCGGACCGGGCCATCTCGTTGGAGGAGCTGGGCGCCGAGCTGAAAAATTATGAAAATTCGAAAATAGTCGTTGGAGATGGGGCCAAACTGTGCTATAATACCTTGACAGAAGAAGGGATACCCATGACCCTGGCCCCCAAGCACCTGCGTATGCAGAGCGCCTGGGGCGTGGCTCGGGCGGCGGAAGAGCTGGCTGCCCGGGGCGAGCTGGTCAAGGGCGGGGCGCTGGTCCCCCAGTATCACCGCCTGTCTCAGGCGGAACGGGAGCGGCTTGCCCGGGAAAAATCTCAACAATAAAAGGAGAGCATCGCCATGTTTAACGAGAAAGTTCATGTTCTGGACCACCCCCTGCTGCAGCACAAGCTGACCATCCTGCGGGACGAGCGCACCGGCGTGAAGGAGTTCCGGGAGATCGTCTCTGAGATCGCCGCCCTGGAGTGCTACGAGGCCACCCGCGACCTGCCCCTGGAGGACATCGAGGTCAAGACCCCCGTGGCCACCGCCACCTTCAAGCACCTGGCCGGTAAGAAGCTGGCCATCGTGCCCATCCTCCGCGCCGGTCTGGGCATGGTGGACGGCATCCTGAATCTGATCCCCTCCGCCAAGGTGGGCCACATCGGCCTGTACCGTGACCCCCAGACCCTGGAGCCTGTGGAGTACTACTGCAAGATGCCTAACGACATCTCCGAGCGTGACGTCATCATCCTGGATCCCATGCTGGCCACCGGCGGCTCCGCCTCCGC
>ERZ856578.1273-NODE-1273-length-48675-cov-4.809539_pt1 | contig 48675 bp, 39 predicted proteins | sample MGYA00514384_ERZ856578 | MGnify/ENA primary metagenome ERZ856578 (study PRJEB29103, sample SAMN06111958) | human gut metagenome | biome: human gut; feature: ankylosing spondylitis patient; material: healthy_person | host: Homo sapiens | place: China:Hangzhou...
AGGGTTGGGCTGTTCGCCCATTAAAGCGGTACGCGAGCTGGGTTCAGAACGTCGTGAGACAGTTCGGTCCCTATCCGCTGTGGGCGTTGGAGATTTGAGTGGAGCTGTTCCTAGTACGAGAGGACCGGGATGGACGTAGCTCTGGTGCACCAGTTGTTCTGCCAAGGGCATCGCTGGGTAGCTACCTACGGACGGGATAAGCGCTGAAAGCATCTAAGTGCGAAGCCCCCCACGAGAAAAGATCTCCCCCAATTATGGTAAGACCCGTGAGAGACTATCACGTTGATAGGTCGGAGGTGTAAGTGTGGTGACACATTCAGCTGACCGATACTAATAGGTCGAAAACTTGACCAATGGTTTACGGACCAATTTGATACTTTTATTTAGTTTTCAGGGTACAAAATATGAAAGACTGCGTAGGAGATTTTGCGAAAGCAAGAGCTCAAAAGCAGAGAAATTGCGTAGGAAAATTCGCATAGCACAAGGCGCACGAGTTTCGAGGAACGGAACATACTAAAGTATGTGAGTACCGCAGAGAACGAGTAGCAACGCAGTGATAGGTGAATTTAACAAGCAAGAAATCCGGTGACAATAGCGAGGAGGTCACACCTGTTCCCATCTCGAACACAGTAGTTAAGCTCCTTAGCGCCGATGATACTTGGTGGGAAGCTGCCTGGGAAAGTAGGACGTTGCCGGTTTTTGTTTTGCAAATTATTTTTACAATACAGAGGAAAGATAGCAGTCATGCTGTCTTTTTTTCTTTTGGCAACGTCTCTACTTTCCGAAAGTATGGTTTCCTTCGATCATGCATGCGGCATCGCCGCAAGGAAGGAAACCATGAAACTTGCAGGACTGCGCCTGCGCGTTATATGGACGTTGCCGTTTTTTTCTTACCTTAATTTAGTAAGATCGAAAGAAAAAACTGAGCACGTAGCGTAAAACGCGTGCGTGCGTCTTTTTTTATTTGCCCAAATATTTTTATTATGTAGGAGATATTGCTTGGCAATATTTCCGAAATATCGACAAAAGCACCTTGCGAAGCGGCGCTCATCCATGAGCGCCATATGCGCATAAAAATCTCAGATTTCGTGATGCGCGCTTTTGTCCCAATACAGAGGAAAGATAGCAGTCATGCTGTCTTTTTTCATTTTGGCAACGTCTCTACTTTCCGAAAGTATGGTTTCCTTCGATCCTCTATGCAGGGCGAGCCGAAAGGATGAGCGCTGCACTGCGCTTACTCCTCCGGTTCGTATGGGTTGATGGGGATATGGAAGTCGTCAATCGGGAAGTCGTACAGGTCTTCTGCGGATTCTTCGTGGTCTTCATCCTCCGGTTCGGAGATGGCCTGTACATATTCTTCAAAATCGTCACAGTCGCTGTGCATGAAGTCGTACAGCACAGGCTCCTGGAAGTGATAGCGAGATAAAGGCGTTACAATTTCTTTGATTTCGGACTGCAACAGATGTGCTTCCATTTGTCGGAGATTCTGGCGCGTGTTTGAGGACAGCAACAGCTCTCCGCTGTCAGCAACATAGACTACGCCAAAAACATCATCGGATAAACGAAAGACTTGTTTGTTGACATGATTGTTGTGCGGGTAAAACAGCATGTAAAGGCAGCCATTCTCATGCTCGGTGCGCATCGCGTGTTCCAGCTTTGCAGTATATGCAGCGAGTGCATCGGCATATTCCGGTGAATAATAAAATAAAGTAATAAATTCCGGGCGGTCTGTGATCATAGCAGCCTCCGACGGTGAGATCCGGAAAGAGGAGATGCGTTCATACTTGACGATCTTCAGATGTTCTAGTGTAAGCTGTGTTACGATCAGGTAGTATTTGCCGTCATATTCGATTAAAGACTCACAGAGGAAGCGCTTGTGCGTATCAAAGGTTCCAAAGACGGTATCGTCGTCAGTCGCATGATAAGCTGTACTGCTGCCGCTGTCATCAGGCGCCGGATCAATGGCGTTCTGCAGCAAGGTTGCCGCCTTGTGCTCCGGGAACAGATTCGTGCGAACATAGTTTTTAGTCAGGAATTTGGCTGCACTGAAATCGCGTCCGAAGCAGCGCATGAGAAAATAGTGGATCACCTGAAACTCCGAGGTGAACACAGGAGATTGCTTTTTCATCAGTGCGAGGGCTTCGTCGCTGTCGAGTGTGATATGTGGACCGAGCAGGAACTGATATTCTTCGATGCCGTCGGGAAGCGGCAGTTTCAGGCGCAGATTAAAATCGACGTATTGCTGCACGACAGCTCTGGCCTCACGCTCTGTCAGAGGTGTTTTTTTACCGCCGAGACAACCGATCAAACTGTTTTCGACAGAGCGCAGCTCATCGACAGCCTCAAGCGCATCTTCGTCGATGCCTGCGGTCAGTACACTGCGGTAAGTGTCGAAGCCGTACTCCTCCGCATCCATATAAAAGAATTGAAAAAAATGATCCTTCGTCAGATTCTCAGGTAAATACCAATGCAAAACAAGACCGACAACGCCCATTAAACGTGTGTCGGTAATGTAGGCAGAGATAAATTCCTTTTTGCTGGTGGCGGCGCTTTCGGCAAGTCCGCCGCGCAGAATCTGAAATGCAGGTGATTGATTGAACATTCGCTGACCCTTTTGTACCTTTCTGCATGTATACTTCCAGTATAACTGATTTTGCGCAAAAAACAAGTCAAAACAATAGGAAAGCACACCGCCGCCGCGAGAAAGTTTTAGGAAAGCAGTTGCTTTATCCACCCCGCCCATGATAAAATAAGAAAGACAGGTCTTGGTTTGCATGGCAAAACAGGAAGCAAGTACAAAGGAGTGAAAGCATGGCGATTACGAGTGCCAGTCTGCCTGCCAAAAAGCGGATCTTGACGGTTTGCGTCAAACTATTTTTGGAGCAGGGATATAAAAAAACAACGGTTGCGGAGATCGTGCAGAAAGCTGACGTTTCCAACAGCACCTTTCAGAATATTTTTCGCGCGAAGGACGGCGTGCTGACGGAACTGGTCATATTCATGTTCGGCAATCAGTTTGGTACGGCACGCAGAATCGCGGGGGAGGGGCTGCCGCCGGTCTATGTGTATGCGGTGGAAACGGCGATTCAGATGACGCTGACAGAGCTGAACGAAAATCTGCGCGAAATCTACATCGAAGCCTACACGCAGAAAGAAGCAGCCGCATATATTTTCCGGGAGACAGCCAAGGAGCTTTATCGAATCTTCGGCGCGTATCAGCCGGAGCTGACGGCAGAGGATTTCTACCATATGGAGATCGGGTCGGCGGGCATCATGCGGGCATATATGGCGCAGCCATGCGATGAGACTTTCACCCTCGAAAAAAAGCTGGCGTACTTTCTGACGATGAGTCTGCGCGCTTACAAGGTGCCGGAGGCGGAGCTGCAGCAGGTGCTGGCGTTCATCAAAGGCTTGCAGATCCGCGAGATCTCGGAAAAGGTGATGCATGAGCTTTTCTCGGCTCTGGCTATGCGGTTTGCGTTCACACTGTGAAGAAAGAGCGAGAGAGCCTTGCGAAGAGATTTTCGACAGCATGCGGCATCTCAAAACGACAAAATTTGTTTTTATCCTGCAGCTTCTGCAAAGTTTATGATTGACAAACGCGGGGCGCGGGTATAAGATAATCGATGAACACAAAGTTCAAATCATTCAAATGAAGATCCTTATCAAGAGTGGCTGAGGGAATAGGCCCGAAGACGCCCGGCAACCTAGGTGCTTGTAAGAGAAACAGAGCAGAAAAGGTGCTAAATCCTACAGAAGCATTTGCAGAGTGCAGGCAAGATGCCATGCGGCATGTGAAGAATGTTCTGAAAGATGAGGAAAAGTCTCGCAATCGACTGAGCCTCTCTTTCAAAGAGAGGCTTTTATAATTGCTGGGGATACCTGAAGGTAAGGATAGACGTTTTATGAGGGAGGAGAAACCAATGAAAAGATTATTTACATCAGAGTCCGTGACAGAAGGGCATCCGGACAAAGTCTGCGACCAGATCTCCGACGCGATTTTGGACGCTATTTTTGAAAAAGACCCATACGGCAGAGTGGCTGCTGAGACGACGACCACGACTGGCTATGCCATGGTCATGGGTGAGATTTCGACAAAGTGCTATGTTGACATTCCGAAGCTGGTCAGAAGGGTGATCCTGGACATCGGCTACGATCGTTCCGCCTACGGGTTTGACGGCAACACCTGTGCGGTATTATCCGCAATCGATGAACAGTCCGGCGATATCGCAATGGGCGTTGACAAGTCTTTGGAATACAAGGACGGCAGCTTAAAGGATGAGGCAACGATTGATACCATCGGCGCAGGCGACCAGGGTCTGATGTTCGGTTATGCCTGCAATGAAACACCGGAGCTGATGCCGGCACCGATTGCTTACGCACATAAGCTGGCAAAGAGACTGACCGATGTTCGTAAGGACGGTACGCTCAAATATCTGAGACCGGACGGCAAAACACAGGTGACGGTAGAGTATGAGGATAACAAGGTAAAGCGGATCGATACTGTGCTGATTTCCACACAGCATGACCCGGAAGCAACACAGGAACAGATCAAGAAGGATATGCTTGAATATGTTATTAAACCGATCATTCCGGCGGAGCTTCTGGACGACGAGACAAAGTATTATGTTAATCCGACAGGCCGCTTCGTCATCGGCGGTCCGCATGGAGACTCCGGTCTGACAGGACGTAAAATCATTGTTGATACCTATGGCGGCTATGCACGCCACGGCGGCGGTGCGTTCTCCGGCAAAGATCCTACAAAGGTCGACCGTTCCGCAAGCTATGCTGCAAGATACGCAGCGAAGAATGTGGTTGCGGCGGGGCTTGCTGACAAGGTCGAGATCCAGCTTGCTTATGCGATCGGCGTTGCAAAACCGGTTTCCATTATGGTCGATACCTTTGGTACCGGAAAGCTCGATGATGAAAAGATCGCAGAGCTCGTAGAGAAGAACTTTGACTTCCGTCCGGCTGCGATCATCAGAGATCTTGATCTGAGAAGACCGATCTACAGACAGACAGCGGCTTACGGTCACTTTGGCAGAACCGATATTGATCTGCCTTGGGAGCATACGGATAAAGCGGAGACGCTGAGACAGCAGGCAGGTCTGTAAAGGGTATCTTGCGCGGGTGGATCGCGCATGAAACGGTCGGCGGTCAGCGGTCGGCGAGAATGTCCGCGCTGATTTGTGAAAAAACAGGAACAGAAAAACGGTGCCGGATTGCAGTTCGACACCGTTTTTTCGATCGCAGAAAATTTTGCTATGTGTTTTTTTCGATAGCACGCCATGCAGCCATTGACGCAGTCGGGTCTAACGGCGGAGATCAGTAGCGGTCAAAGGCGCGTTTGAAGAAACCGATAGCGGCGATAGCGGTAATCACCATGCCGACATAGGTCCAAGTGGCACCACCGCCGCTTTTGATGCGGCTGATCAGACAGAAGATAAAAATTAGGGCAAAGAAGCTGCCTTTGAGGATATCGAGCGTTTTATTAGACATTTTGCTGATACACCTCCATGATTTTTACAGATGCGGAGGCACCGATGCGGTCTGCACCAGCCTCGATCATCGCCATGGCTGTCTCATAGTCGCGGATGCCGCCGCTGGCTTTGACCTCGAGGGCATCGCCGACGGTCTGCTTCATCAGCGCCACAGCGGCGGCAGTCGCACCGCCGCTGTTAAATCCGGTTGAGGTTTTGACGAAGTGTGCGCCGGCGTCCTTGGCGAGACGGCAGGCTTCTTCGATTTCAGGCGGCGTGAGCAGGCAGGTTTCGAGAATGACTTTGACGATCGCGCCGTACTGCGCAGCGGCGTTGACCACTTCGCGGATGTCGTCGCGGACATCGTCGTATCTGCCGTCCTTGAATGCGCCGACGTTGAGCACCATGTCAATCTCAGCCGCACCGTCCTTGCAGGCCTCTTCGGTCTCAAAGGCTTTGGTTGCTGTGGTGCAGGCGCCGAGCGGGAAGCCGACGACGGCAGCGACTTTGACATCGGTGCCTTTGAGGTTGTCCGTACAGCGTCCGACATAGCAGGTGTTGACGCAGACAGAATAGAAATCATAGACCTTGGCCTCGTCGCAGAGCTGATCGATCTGTGCGGCGGTCGCCTCCGGCTTGAGCAGCGTATGGTCAAAATATTTATTCAATGGTTTCGATAAGTTCATAGGGACTCCTTTCACCTTGCGAAAATGAATCGGCAGCAGATCGGTCCGACGCCAAAAACTGCTTCTATTCTAACATATTTTAACGAAAAGAAAAAGAGAAATTGCAAAGGAGGCGTCGGCAGAATATAATGAAGTAAAGAAATGATTCTGGCGATTCTATTTGCGTTTACGACGCTGCCATATTTTCTTATTATTCCGGAAATATCGCATAGCGATATTTCCGGAATATCGACAAAAGCACCTTGCAGAGCGGCGCTCATGGGTGAGCGCCATGTGTGCATAGAAATCTCTGATTTCGTTATGCACACTTTTGTCCTTATGTAGGAAATATCGACAAAAGCACCTTGCAGAGCGGCGCTCATGGGTGAGCGCCATGTGCGCATAGAAATCTCTGATTTCGTTATGCGCACTTTGGTCCTTATGTAGGAAATATCGACAAAAGCACCTTGCGAAGCGGCGCTCGTGCGTGAGCGACATGTGCGCATAGAAATCGCAGCTTCCGTTTTGCGCACTTTTGTCCATGAAGAGGTATGTATGGAACAAGTTGAAAAAAGAATGCGGTTATTAGGTTATATCAAATGGGCGGGGTTTCTGCTCGGTCTGGTGATGTATGCGGCGACGGTGCACGCGTTCGGGGAGACCTGGGCGGTGGTGCTGGGGACTGCGGCGGCGTGCGCGTTTTTCTTCCTTTGTGAGGACGGTAAGCGCGGGGTGCTGTGTGAGCATATTGCGGAGGAGCTGCAGGAGACGGTAGATCGCGTCGGAGATCTGGATTGTATTTTTGAGATCAAGAGCATGAAGCTGGGACTGATCATTCGGGTATATTTCATCAAGGCGGGGGACGCGGCACCGCGCTGCGGTGCGGAGATCGTGCGCACGATCACGCGCAGCTGGTATCAATCACAGGTGTGGATGACGCAGTTTGTGGATCTTGCGGATGAGGACGAACTGCCGGAGGCTGCAGAGGCACTGAATGAGGAGCTGCTGGAGAGCCTCAAAGCATTCAGAGACCGGAATCGGAAGAAATAACAAACTGCTTCCTTGAATTTTCGTGAAAATTTACAAAAAAACCTGATAAACTTGCATGCAAACCTTGAAAAAAACGCAAAAAAGGTATAAAATAAAGTATTCAATACTTGTACATATGAAAAAACAGGAGGACAGTTTTTATGGGCATCAAAGTCGCAAAATTCGGCGGCTCTTCCGTTGCTGACGGTATTCAGCTGACTAAGACGAAGCAGATCATCGAGCAGGATCCGGACAGAAGGTACGTAGTCGTATCTGCGCCGGGCAAGCGCTACGAATCAGACAACAAGATCACAGATATTCTTTATCTATGCAAGACACATATCGAGCATAATCTGCCTTACGACCAGCTGTTTCAGGTTGTGGCAGACCGTTTCATGGCGGTACAGATCAACCTTGGTGTCAAGGTTGACCTTTTAAGATATTTTGATGAGATCCGCGAAAATCTCAAGCAGAACCCAAGCGCAGACTACATCGCATCGCGCGGCGAATATCTCAATGCGGTGCTGGTGGCGGCGTTTTTAGGATATGACTTTGTAGATACGAAAGATTTGATCAAATTCGACGCGAAAGGCAAGCTACTGATGACAGAGACCGATGAGGCGATTCGCGCCGAACTGGAAAAGCATGAACGTGCAGTGCTGCCGGGCTTTTACGGCAGTCTGCCGGATGGTTCGGTCAAGACCTTTTCGCGGGGCGGCTCAGACATTACGGGTGCGCTGGTGGCGCGCGCGATGGAGGCGGACGTTTACGAAAACTGGACGGATGTTTCCGGTTTCTTGATGGCAGACCCGCGCATTGTGAAAAACCCACAGCAGATTCGCAAGATTTCCTACAAAGAACTCAGAGAGCTTTCGTATATGGGGGCTTCGGTACTGCATGAGGATGCGATTTACCCGGCGAGGATGGCAAACGTACCGATCAATATCCGCAATACGAACGCGCCGGAGGACCCGGGCACGATGATCACCGGAGAGGCGGAGGCCTACAGCGATGAGGGTGAAAACCGCATCATTACAGGCATTGCGGGCAGCAAGGACTTTACAGTTGTGGCGCTGTACAAGAATATGATGAGCAGCGAGCGCGGCTTTGTGAGAAGAATCCTGGGGATTCTGGATGACTATGACATCAATTTCGAACATCTGCCGAGCGGCATCGATACGGTTTCAGTCGTGATGTCCAACCAGGCAATCAACGGGCGCATCGACGAGGTGCTGGATGAATTCCGTACCAGACTCAGACCGGACAGCGTTGATGTGTTTGAGAACATGGCACTGGTGGCGACGGTCGGACACGGCATGAGCTTCCGTCCGGGCGTTTCGGCGAAGCTGTTTACGGCGCTGGCGGAGGCAGGGGTCAATATTCGTATGATCGACCAGGGCTCCAGTGAAATGAACATCATCGTCGGCGTGGAGAACAAGGACTTCGAGACTGCGATCCGCGCGATCTATCAAGCGTTTGTAGAAGCATAGCGGGAAAGAAAGGCGGAGATACCATATGAAAAAATTAGTGACGATCAGCAGAGAATACGGCAGCGGCGGGCGCATCATCGGCAAGCTCCTGGCGCAGAAGCTGGGGGTGCCGTTTTACGACAAGGACGAACTGATCGAATTGGCAGCTGAGCAAAGCGGGTATGCAAAGGAGCTTTTGGCGGGTGCTGAGCTGAAGGCAAAGAACAGCTTTGCTTACAATCTTTCTTCGGCGCTGAGCTTCAACGAGGCTACGAGCGGCAGTCCGCTTTCGGTCAACGAAAAATTGTTTTTGGCAACGTTTCAGGCGATCCAGGAGATCGGCAAGCAGGGAGAGGCGGTCATTGTCGGTCGCTGCGCAGATTATGTGCTGCGTGAGCTTGCGGGTGTGACGAATGTATTCATTTATGCAGAGCACGCGGACCGGATCCAACGAGCTGTGGAGGTCTACGGCGACAATGCGGATGAGGCCAAGAATATCGTCGCCATGTATGACAAAGCACGTCAGAACTATTATAACTATCATACGGGTCAGAAGTGGGGAGACTTCAAGAATTACAATCTGGCCATCAACAGCAGCTATATCACAGAAGAGGAGGCTGCCAATCTGATCGTGGATTATGTGCAGCACAGGAGGTATCAGGATGAACAGAGGTAAAATCGAGGCGAAGAAGCCGGGCAAGCAGATTACCACAGGGCAGGTCATCAAGACGATCGGCAAGACGGCGGGAATCCTGCTGGCTGCGGGCATCGCACTGATTGCGGCAACGGACAAAACCATGAGCAAAGCTTTTCCTGAGCATGAGGAAGCGGCAGAGGGAGAGACTCCGGATGCCGGAACAGACGAATAAAAACAAGAATCTGCCCTTTCTCATTCGAAAGGGAGAGCAGGAGGAATACAAAATGACAGAGAAAAAAGGAACTTATTACATCACGACGCCGATTTATTATCCGAGCTCGAATCTGCATATCGGACACACCTATTGTACGGTCATGGCAGATGCTATGGCGCGGTTTAAGCGGCTTTGCGGCTACGATGTAAGATTCCTGACGGGAACCGATGAGCATGGACAGAAGATTCAGACAATCGCGGAGGAAAAGGGCGTCAGCCCGCAGGCTTATGTGGACGAGGTGGTTGCAGGGATCAAGAAGCTGTGGGAGACGATGGAGATCTCCTATGACGACTTCATCCGTACGACAGAGCCGCGGCACATCGAGCGCGTGCAGAAGATTTTCATGGAGATGTACGACAAGGGTGACATCTACAAGGGTGAGTATGAGGGGCTTTACTGCACGCCTTGCGAAAGCTTTTGGACGGAAAGTCAGCTGGTGAACGGCTGCTGCCCGGACTGCGGCAGACCGGTGCAGCCGGCGAAGGAGGAGGCTTATTTCTTCAAGCTTTCCAACTACGCGGACAGGCTGCTCGCGCTGTTTGACGAGCATCCGGAGTTTTTACAGCCGGAATCACGCCGCAACGAAATGATTTCCTTCATCAAGCAGGGATTGGACGATCTGTGCATTTCGCGTTCGACCTTTGACTGGGGTATCCCGGTGCCGCTCGACAAAAAGCATGTCATTTATGTATGGCTGGACGCGCTGACAAACTACATTACGGCGCTGGGTTATCCTGACGACAGAGAACTTTACGACAAATACTGGCCTGCCAACGTGCATCTGGTGGGGAAGGAAATCGTGCGTTTCCACTCGATCATCTGGCCGGCGATGCTGATGAGCGCGGGTCTGCCGCTGCCGAAGCAGGTGCTCGGACATGGCTGGCTGCTTCTGGGCGGGGAAAAAGTCTCCAAGTCCAAGGCGAGCAAGGGCGACGATGTGATCGATCCGGTCATTTTGATCGAGCGTTACGGCATCGACGCTTTGAAATATTTCCTGCTGCGTGAGTACACGTTCGGACAGGACGGGGTGTTTACCAATGAGGTGATGCTCAAGCGCATGAATTACGATCTGGCGAACGACCTCGGCAATCTGGTTTCGAGGACGGTTTCCATGATCGAAAAATACAACGGCGGCGTGGTGCCGGACGCGGTTCCTGCAGTCTGTGACGAGATTGACGCGGAGCTGAAGACGATCGCCATCGGCGCGGCGGCGAAGGTCGAGGCGCAGATGGATAAGTTCGCGTTCAACATGGCGCTCGAGGAAATCTGGATTTTGGTGCGCCGCGCGAACAAGTATATCGATGAAAAGGCGCCTTGGGTGCTGGCCAAGACCGCGGATACCGACGCAGACAGCAAGGCGAAGCTGGATACCGTACTGCACAATCTGGCAGAGGCGATCCGCATCATTTCGATTCTGATCCATCCGTTCATGCACACGACCTCCAAGGAGATCCGCAAGCAGCTGGGGCTGTGGTACGCGGATGTGGTCTGGGAGGACGCGTTCACATTTGAAATGATGTATCAGGAACGGGTGAAAAAGGGCGAAGCGATTTTCCCTCGTATCGATATTGAAAAAGAGCTTGCAGCGCTGCATGAGATCAGTGCAGCAGCAAAGGCGGCTGCAGGAGATGCAGGCGCGGGTGCTGCGGACGAAAGCGTACCGCTGGAACTGAAGCCGGAGATCGTTTATGAGGATTTCGACAAGCTTGATTTGCGTGTTGGTCTGATCGAGCAGGCAGAGAAGCACCCGAAAGCGGACAAGCTACTGGTATTCCAGGTGAAAATGGGCAGTGAGCGCCGCCAGATCATCAGCGGTGTGGCGGAGAGCTTCAAGCCGGAGGACATGGTCGGCAAGAAGGTCATCGTAGTCGCGAATCTCAAACCAAGACAGCTGCGCGGTATGGAGTCCAAGGGCATGATCCTGTTTGCGGATAACGGCGAGGGTCTTGCGATCGTATCGACGGAGGCGCCGGACGGAGAAGTGGTAAGCTGATGAAAATATTATTTGATTCGCACACGCATATCAATAACGACACCTACGGCGAGGAGGAGCGTGCGCAGCTGATCGCCGACATCGAGGCATCGGATGTTGCTTATGCTATGGATATCGGTTTCGATCTGCCAAGCTCAGAGCGGGCAGTCTCGGACGCAGCCCTGCTGCCGTGGTGCTACGCGGCGGTCGGTGTGCATCCACACGATACGAAGACCATGACAGAGGAGATCTACGAAAAGCTCCGCCGCCTGGCGGGACAGCCGAAGGTGCAGGCGATCGGCGAGATCGGACTGGATTTTTACTATAATCACTCGGATGCGGAGGATCAGCGCTACTGGTTCCGACGCCAGATCCGCCTGGCGAACGAGCTGCACATGCCGATCGCGATCCATGCGCGGGAGGCAGATCAGGAGACCATGGATATCCTCAAGGAGGAGGGCGCGTTCAGCGACGAACGCTGCAGCTGGTTTCCGCTGCGACCGGGCACAGGGATCGGCAGGAAAGCCGATGGGACATTCTCGGGCGCTGACAGTGGGAAACACGCAGACGGCGGCGGAACTGCCGGGACGGACCTCTGCCGGGAGAAGGATGCGCGCGTGCTGCTGCACTGCTTTTCGGGCAGTCGAGAACTGGCAGAGCAGTATGTGAAGCTGGGCGCGACCATTTCAATCGCCGGACCGGTGACCTACAAGAATAACCGCAAGACCTCGGAGGTGGTCAGCGCGATTCCGATCGAATATCTGCTGGTGGAAACGGATGCGCCGTATCTGACGCCTGAGCCGTACCGCGGCAAAAAAAACAAATCGCCGTATGTGGAATATACCGCGCGCCGCGTGGCGCTGCTCAAGGGGATGCCTTATGAAGAGGTCGCCCGCCGCACGCTGGAGAACGCCAAACGGTTTTATGGAATTGAATAGCGAAAGGAAGGGGCGCCCTCTGACGGTAAATGTCAGAGGGCGCTTTGCTGAGATTCGACATGGTTCGCGGCTGAGCTGTGGTAAACTTGTGCGCATGAGGAGGTGTGCAGCATGCAGGAGAAGGTGTATGGGGAAAAGAATTTAGATTCGCGTGATGTTTGTGAGGGACGCAAGGCAGCGGCGGCACGCGAGACGGCGTGCGATGCATGTGAGGCGGCGGGGGCGCATGATGCGCGCGAGGTGTGCATGATGGCGGCGTGCAATGCATGTGAGGCAGTGGAGGCGCATGCGGTGTGCGAAACAGCGGAGAAAGCTTCTGTGCGTGGGCGGGCGCGCATACGGGTGCGGATCGGGTATGCGGCGGCTGCGGCGCAGGGGGTCAGCGGGGATCAGGCGGTGTCCTGCGAATTGCCGGACGGGCGGTTCGCGCTGATCCTTTCAGATGGTATGGGTAAGGGTGCACAGGCTGCGGCAGAGAGCAGGCGGCTGGTGCGCAGACTGCGCGGGAATCTGAAAAAGGGAATGAGTCCGGCGCGGGCGATCAAGGAAGTGAATCGTTTTATGATCAGACCGGACAGCTTCGCGACCATGGATCTGGCTCTGCTGGACAGAGAAATGGGACAAGCCAAATTCTATAAAATGGGCGCTGCGTCGTCGTTTTTGGTACGCGGCGCCCATGTGCGGCGGATCGATCAGGCGGCGCTGCCGATCGGAATCATTCCGACGCTGAAGCTGACACATCGGTCAGCGCCGCTGGCTTTGGGAGATATTATCGTGATGGTTTCGGACGGGATTACGGAGGCGGACAAGGAGGATGATGAGGCGCGGTGGCTGCAGGAGATCCTGCGCCAAATCCGCACCGGACGAGAATCAGCTGAAACCATCGTGCCGCGTCGTCTGGCGAGGAAGATTTTAGAAGAAGCACAGCAGCGCTGCGGCTGCCGCGAACACGACGATTTGACCGTTTTGGTAGCACTGGTAGAAAGCACCCGATAATCTTTGTCCAAAAAAGGTGAAATACGGCGGAAATTATGTTAAAATGAAGAAAAAACAAGGTGTATGCATCATGACAACAAATGCAGAAAAAACGTTCCAAAGTGTAAAAAAGCTGATACAAAAAGAATCTTTATTGCAAAAAGGTATGCACGTCATCGTCGGTCTTTCGGGCGGACCGGATTCTGTGTGCCTTTTTGACATGCTCTGCAGACTGGCAGAGGAACTGGCACTGCAGCTATATCCGGTCCACGTCAATCATCAATTCAGACCGGGCGCGGCAGAACGGGATCAGGCGTTTTGTGAGACGCTTTGCACGACGCGCGGCTGGCCATGCCGAAGCTTTGTATATGACTGCGCACAGATCGCGGAGGCGGAAGGAATGACTGCAGAAGAAGCAGGGCGCAAGGTGCGCTATGAGGCTTTCGGCATGACAGCGGCGGACCTCTTGCGCAGGGGCATTGCGGCGCAGGAGATTGCCATTGCCGTCGCGCAGAATGCGAACGATCAGGCAGAGACAATCCTGTTCCGTATTCTCCGAGGAACGGGCACAGACGGACTGGTAGGCATCGCTAAAAAACGATATGAAACGGTACGCTGGGAGACTGCGGCGAAAAGCGCGGAGGCGCAGATCGCGGTGATCAGACCGCTGCTGGAAACGCAGCGCGCGGAGATCGAACGGTATCTGGCAGAGCGGAATATGGCAGCCTGCATCGATCAGACCAATGCGGAGCCGATCTACACGCGCAATAAAATTCGATTGGAGCTGCTGCCGTATTTGGCAGAGCAGTATAATGAAAATATCATTGCTGGCTTGAATCGATTAGGCAGCATCGCGCAGCATGATAAGGCATATCTGCAGGAAACGGCTGCGCGCGCCTTTGCGGATGCGCGCGTGTGCGGGGAAACGGCTGCGCGCGGGGAAACAGCAGTGTGCGTCGAAGCGGCATCGCATAGCGAAATATCGACGAAGCAGGAAACGGCGGTGCGCGGGCGGGAGGCTGCGCTTTACCTTTCCTGTGCGGTGCTGCGCGGTCTGCATACGGCGATCCGGACGCGGGTATATCAACGAGCATTGCAGGAAATCGGCATGACAGAAAATTTCAGCAGCGTGCAGGCAGAAGCGATCGAGCAGCTTTTGCAGACAGAAAGACCTTCGGCCGAAGCAGAATTGCCGGATGGATTTCGCGCGGCGCGGGTTTACGATAAATTAAAATTTTACCGCGCCGCGCGCGGCAGTGCGCATATGCCGGCAGGTGACAACGCGAAAGCGGTACGCGATGCGGCGGCAGCGGGTCAGCGGTACCGGCTTTGGCAGACGGATACCGCGGCGTATCTGGCGCTGCTTGCAGCGGGACGGCTGGGCGTGCATGGCGCTTTTTGCGCGGATGCGCTGCCTGCGGGTGCGCAGGTGGAGGTCCGGACGCGCAGGGACGGTGACTATCTGCCGATCCGGGGCGGCCGGAAAAAACTGCAGGATTTTTTAGTGGATGTCAAGGTGCCAAAAAATCGCAGGGATGAGCTCCTGCTTTTGGCCTGCGGCAGTATTATTCTGTGGATACTGCCGTCGCCGCTGTTTCACGCACCGCAGCTGCGGGAAAAAGGAAGATTTTGTGCAGATGCCAAGGTAGACAGAAAGTGTGCGGGACCAATAATAATCCTTGAAATTTCAAACATTTTGTGATAGAATACAAAAGTGTACCCAAAAAGGTGACACAGCAAAACAAGTAAATACCAAAATTAGAAATAGATGATTTTGAAAGGGGAAACAATTGAAAAAATTCGCAAAAAATATCAGTGTCTATTTGATCTTGTTTTTGGTCGTGCTTATGGTGGCGATGTTCTACAAGGGGCTCGACAGCGATCAGAAAACTGTGACTGAGGTCTCGTTTTCCAAGTTTGCGCAGATGGTCGAACAGGAAAAGTTCGAGGCGGTGCAGATTGAAAATACAACCTTGACAGGACAGATTAACAAAGAAACCTACTATTACGCTTACGCGCCGTCCGTATTGGAAATCAACTGGTTGGAGGAAACCTATCTATTCGATCAGATGCAGAAGGGTACGCTGAAAGAATTCTCCAGTCCAAAGCCGGATACCGGATCTTTCCTTTGGAATCTGCTGCCGAACCTGCTGATGATCGGTGCGCTGGTCTTCCTGTTCTACATTATGATGAATCAGGGCGGCAACGGCAAGGCGTTCCAGTTCGGCAAGTCGCGCGCCAAGATGGTCAAGGGCGGCGAAAAGAAAGTGACGTTTGACGATGTCGCAGGACTCGAAGAAGAAAAGCAGGAGCTAGAGGAGGTCGTGGACTTCCTCAAGGCACCGAAAAAATACAAGGAGCTTGGCGCCAGAATCCCGAAGGGTATTCTGCTGGTCGGGCCTCCGGGAACCGGTAAGACCTATATTTCCAAGGCGGCGGCAGGCGAAGCGGGCGTACCGTTCTTTACGATCAGCGGTTCCGATTTCGTGGAAATGTTCGTCGGTGTCGGTGCGTCCAGAGTCAGAGACCTGTTCGACCAAGCCAAAAAGAATGCGCCTTGTATTGTCTTTATCGATGAGATCGATGCGGTCGGCCGCAAGCGCGGTGCGGGCATCGGCGGCGGTCACGACGAAAGAGAACAGACGCTCAATCAGCTGCTGGTTGAAATGGACGGCTTCGCGGAAAATTCCGGCATCATCATTCTGGCGGCGACCAACCGTCCGGACGTTTTGGACCCGGCGCTGCTCAGACCGGGCAGATTTGACAGGCAGATCGTGATCGGGCTGCCGGATGTCAAGGGCAGAGAACAGATCATCAAGGTACATGCCAAAAATAAACCGCTGGCAGACGATGTGACACCGCAGGTACTGGCAAGAAGAACCATGGGCTCGACCCCGGCAGACCTTGAAAATATCCTCAATGAGGCTGCGCTGATTACGGCGCGCAGAAACGGCAGATTTATCCGTATGGAAGAGATTGAGGAAGCGATCCGTAAGGTAGAGATGGGTCCGGCGAAGAAGTCCAAGGTCGTTTCCGAGGAGGAAAAGAAGCTGACCGCTTATCACGAGGCGGGCCATGCGATCGTTGCGAGAACGCTGCCGAAGCATATGCCGATCCACGAGGTCACGATCATTCCGAGAGGACGTGCAGGCGGCTATACGATGTATCTGCCGGAGGACGACAAGATGTTCGACACCAAGGGCTCGATGTACAACCACATCGTTTCCTGCATGGGCGGACGAGTCGCAGAGAAGTTAAAACTGGATGATATTTCCATTGGCGCATCCGGGGATATCCAAAAGGCGACCTCGATTGCACGTGAAATGGTGACGAAGTACGGCTTCAGCGAGAAGCTCGGCGCAGTCAACTACGGCGGGGATGAAGAGGTTTTCTTGGGTAACGATTTTACGGCGCACAAAAACTATTCCGAGCATACGGCACAGGAGATTGACGAAGAGATTAAGCGCATCATCGATGAGGCTTATGCGCAGGCAACGAAGATTCTGACGGAACACGACGAGACGCTGGAGCGCGTGGCGAAGGCGCTGCTGCTGGTGGAAACCATCGACGGCGAGCAGTTTGAAGCGCTGTACACAGGCAAGATGAGTGCAGAGGATCTCAAGGAAAGTGTCGATAAGGCGGACGAGGCAAAGCAGGCGCAGAATGAGAAAGAGGCCGCAGAGGCGGAGCAGCTGCGCAAGGAGGAAGAGGCTCGTCTGATCGAGGAACTCAAGAAATATGACGGCGACTATCTGCGGGATGACATGCCGGAGCATGGGACGCTGAAGGAAGAGGAGCCTTCTCAAGCAGAAGGTGATTTGAAAGAGGCGGATTCCGACGAGGAGGAAGCGCAGAAAGAGGATGAGGGAGAAAATGAAGGTAAGCGTTAAGGATTGTCTGCAGCTGGAGTCATTCCGCAAGTGCATCGTGGTTGCCGGTGAAAAGCATATGGATCATCGCGTGAAAGCGGTTTCTGTCATGGACGCGGCGACAGCGGAGGAAGCGGTCAAATGCAGCGGCAGCAGCGGCAATATGGTGCTGACTTCGTTCGCGGGCATGAAGCAGGACGTGAAGCTGCAGCAGGAGACAATCCGCGAGCTGGCGAAGGCGGGCATCGCGGCGCTGGTGGTCTTTCGCAGGGAACAGACCACGCAGCCTGTCGACAAGGCGGTCACGCGCGCAGCTGACGAGGCAGGGGTACCGCTGATCATCATGGTCGACGGCGAAAACATGGACTATTCGCAGATCATCGCGGAGGTCATGGAGCATGTGCTGTACGGCAACAACTTTAAGAACAGCCTGATCAACAATACGATCTTCCATCTGCTGAATTTCGAGAAGCATGCGAATTTCCAGCAGGCGCTGCGCGAGGCAGCGATCAACAACGACTTTCAGGTGGTGCTGCTGAGTGAGGATTTCAATCCGATCTTTGCGATCGAGACGCGGCATCAGACGACAATCAACGAGGCGATCCGCCGCGGCAAGGAGGCGGCGCTGAACCTCAGCAATATCTACAGCCTGATCGAGATCGATGGTGTGCTGACCTACTGGGGTCTGGTGCATATCAACAATGAGAAATATTATCTGTTCATCGTCGACAACGATGACAATTATTCGTCCGGCGAGATGACGAAGCTGGCCGAGATCATCGAGCTTGCCATGGGCATGTGGAAATACACGCCGGAGCGCGACGCGAAGGCAGAGCTGGTGAAGGCGCTGATGCGCGGCAACAAGAGTCTGGCTTATTCGATCCGCGAGGAGGCGGGCGTGAAGCTGTCCGACATCATTTCGGTCTTTTATGCGAAGGGAATCGAAGACAACCACGCGGAGGAAGTGATTCATCAGTTCGTCGATGCGGGGCTGCTCGACATCATCAAGATCAGCGAGGAGAACGAAAGCTACGCGCTGCTGCTCAGGGGACCGAAGCTGGCTGCCCAGGAGGAGAATGAAGAAAAGGCGGTCTGCCTCAAATTCTTCGATGCACTCAAGGAAAACAAGACCGTCCGTATTTTCCATGTGACCGGCATCGACGGCATCGAAGGTGCAGGTGATGGGTTCCGTCTGATCGGCGAGACCTGGTCGTTTGTGGAGAGTATCTTCCCGTATAAGCGGGTGTTCACGAAATACGAACTGACGCTGGTCAGCAACTGCGTCAATATCCAGGTGCAGGGCGGCTATCTGAAGAAGAATTATATGGACCTTTTAGAACCGTTCCGCAAGGAGGGGGACAACAAGTCCAAGCAGCTTCTGGAGACGCTGGAGACCTTCGTGCTGGATGCGGGCATGAACAGCGGCAAGACCTCTGAATTCATGGGGATCCACACGAATACCGTACAGTATCGTCTCAAAAAGATCAATGAGATCCTCGGTGCGGAGATCACCGGCAACCGCGTGATTCCGGGGCTGACGATCGCGCTGGCGCTGCGCAGAATGGAATCTGCTTCGAAATAGGCTTGTGCTTATCATTAGGTAAGCGTTATTTAGTCGTTTTTCTGACTGGGTAACGCTTCCTTTTTTTGTCGGATATTTTTGTTCGAAATCTCTTGATAATGCCACCCAATGAGTGATATTATATAAATGAGGTGATAAGCATGGATGTACGAACGATGCGAATGATGTTGGGAGATACGCAAAGAGAATTTGCTATGCGATACCAAATTCCAATACGCACGATTCAAAATTGGGAAACGGGCTTGCGTAAGCCGCCGGGATATATACTTAACTTGTTGGAGCACCGCATGCAGGAAGATTTGGCCAATAAAAGAACAAGAACACTGCCCCAATATGATCCGCAAAAGCAAGACTTACCGCATCGCTGTGATTATGTGGGGGCATTTGCGTGGCTGCGAGCAGTTCAAGAATGTATTGGTGAACCAATCGTTTTTGCACTAGATGAAGCACTCATGTGCCAAGGCAGCTTTATGGGGCGCAGTGACGAATACTTGATTTGGGTGTATGGAAGTGACAGTGCTGCTCGTTTTAATGGCGTTGTAGTTCTTGGAAACCGAATCAGTTCCTATGATGTGCAAAAGAAAAACGGACTTTCTTTTACAAACTTTAACCGCACAATATCTGATGCGCTGGCTAATGAGTCACTTTTAGATATGCAGGGAATTACAGAGGCCGTCAGTCGGTACTATTACGAGAATGGTGACAGTTTTGAAGGCATTTCCGTTCCGCCGGAATATCAGGACCAATTCGAAAGATTAGCAGGGGATGCCATTGCATATTACGGAAACTAAAGGAGAAATATTATGCGTATTACGGTAGAAGAAAAGCTGATGTATGCTGTCATGAAAGCAATTTATAGCAGCGGTATTCCTATTAACTTTAAGGGATCAATGGTGCTGAAAGCGTGCTTGCTGGAAGCAGGCTATGCAGAAGAAACACGTCATACCGTAGATGTTGATGCCAATTGGTATTCACCGATACCGCCGACGGAAGAGCAAATGGTAGCCTCTTTGCAAAAAGCGCTTCAAAAAGGAGGCATTGATTTGAAAGTTAAGATGTACCGCATGTATGGTGAGCGGCGCTCCGCCGGCTTTGAATTACATGACTGCGCTACGGATGAAGTACTGTTCACCATGGACATTGATGTAAACCGCTCTATACCGCCGACAAAAATTTATGAGGTTGAAGGTATACGCTTTTGTGGTGTTACACCTGTACAAATGATTGCTGATAAACTGTACGTAATTTCTACAGACAATGTGTTTCGAAGAATCAAAGATCTTGTCGATTTATATTACATATCGAAAGTATTTGAATTTGACCAAAGCGCTATCATGGGAGCGATGAAAGACAGCGGAAGAAACCTTGGCAATTTTAATGGCTTCCTTCAAAGGGAAAATGATTTGAAACATTCCTATGATAAATTTCGTTTCACAGGGGGAGTGAATAAACCAACTTTTGAGGAAGTGTATCGTGCGGTAACAAGGTATATCAAAGAGGTAATCCCACAGGATTCTTTGTGAAAGGAAATGGTATGAAGAAAGATTGTAATATCGGCAATGTGCGTCTGGCGAATCCGTTTTTGCTCGCGCCCCTTGCGGGCGTCACCGACGCCCCATTTCGCCGCATCTGCGGCGAAATGGGCGCTGGCCTTGTCTACTCGGAAATGGTCAGCGCCAAGGGGCTTTGGTACAAGGACAAGAACACCGACCGGCTGCTGGAGATCCTGGACGGGGAGGCGCCGGTCGCCTATCAGATTTTTGGACATGAGCCGGAGATCATGGCGGAGGCGGTGCACATGTTAAACGAGAGGAAGCATGTGCTGCTGGACATCAATATGGGCTGCCCGGTACCGAAGATCGTGCGGAACGGCGAGGGCAGCGCGCTGATGCGGGACCCGGATCTGGCGCAGCGTGTGGTGGAGGCGGCGGTCTCCGCGAGCACGAAGCCTGTGACGGTGAAGATCCGCGCCGGATGGAACGATGCGGAGAAGAATGCAGTAGAGGTGGCGCGGGCGATCGAGGCGGGTGGCGCGTCCGCCGTAGCAGTGCATGGGCGGACGCGCGAGCAGTTTTACAGCGGCAATGCGGACTGGAATATCATTGCCGCTGTCAAGGACGCGGTCAGGATTCCGGTCATCGGCAACGGCGATGTGTCCGATGTCACCGCGGCGTATCGCATGATGCAGGAAACCGACTGTGACTTTGTGATGATCGGCCGTGGCGCGCTCGGCAACCCTTGGATCTTTGAGAGCCTCGCGCGCGCCTGGACGGCAGGCGCGTTCGATGCGCTGCGTCCTGAAGCCCAAGGGTCGGAAGCGAACCAGCAGGGCGCAGTAGGTGCGCAACCTGCGGTCCAAGATACAGACTTGAGCCGACAGGGCGGCTCGCGGAACGCTGCCGGTGCACAGCCTGCGGGCGCGGCAGTCAAGGTTCAGCAGCCGGGCGCGGCTGCCGATCCGGCACTTTACAACTGCGCGCCGAGCAAGGAGCAAAAAATCGCCATGATGCTGCGCCATTTCGATGATGTCTATGCGCACAAAGGCGAATATACCGCTGTGCGCGAAATGCGCAAGCACGTCGGCTGGTATCTCAAAGGGATACCGGGCGCGGCGGCGTTCCGGGGGCGTGTCAATCAGATCAACGACGCCGCCGCCCTGCGCGCGGCGATTCGCAGTATCTAGCCCGCGCTTTGGTCCAGCCCGCCGCGCGGCCCGTTTGCGTGAAGCGGGCATTGATTTATGGTAAAGAAAGCAGAATCAATCAGAACACATCAAGGCGAAGCACGAAATGTATCGACCAGCTGCTGCTTTTGCTTGTGGTTCAGCTTCTTGATAGCCGCCTCGCGTTTGAGGGCGGCCTCTCTGCTGGCTGCCGGTTCATAGTAGACCAGGCGCACCGGCAGATGGCTGCGCGTATACCGACCGCCCTTACCGGACTGGTGGGCGGCCACCCTTTTTGTCAGATTGTTGGTCCAGCCGCAGTAAAAACTGCCGTCTGCGCACGCGAGCAGATAGACGTAATTGGTGGTGGACGGTGCTGGCTGCACTTTGTCAGCTGGCTGTTCCTTTACGTTGTTTCCTGTATCGATGCTTGCCATTGCATCTGTATCTGTGGTCATCCTTGTATTTCTCATAAGCGCATATCGGCTGCCTTTCATCATGCATACCTGTATCATACACAAAAGGCCGCGCACTGTCAATCGCAGTCTGCACGCAGTCGGTCGGGCATCTGAAGCAGGCGATGTCGAAAAAGTGCGAAAAAATAGTGAAATGAAAATGCGGCGCGGCACTGGAAAGACGCTGCATTTTTTGGTAAAATGATTTTATTATGTAGGAAATATCGCTGCACGATATTTCCGGAATAACGACAAAAGCACCTTGTGGAGCGGCGCTCATCTGTGAGCGCCATATGCACATAGAAATCTGCATTTCGTTATGTGCGCTTTTGTCCTATGAAAACGCGCGGCGCGCAATCAAAAGGAGTACATATGAATTTAGAGCATTTGAATACAGAGCAGCGCAAGGCGGCGACGCATGTCGACGGGCCGCTGCTGATTTTGGCAGGCGCGGGCAGCGGCAAGACCGCGACCATGACGCACCGCATCGCCTATCTGATCGAACAGGGCGTGAGCCCTTATCAGATTCTGGCAGTGACCTTCACGAATAAGGCTGCCGGAGAGATGCGTGAGCGTGTCGAGAAGCTGGTCGGCACTTGCCCCGGTATGTGGATCATGACCTTCCACGCGATGAGTCTGCGGATTCTGCGCGAGCATTGCGAGGCGGTTGGTTATCAGCGGAATTTCGTCGTTTACGATACGGTCGATCAAAAAACGCTGATAAAAAACATCATGAAAGAGCAAAATATTGACACGAAGCTCTATCCGCAGGCATACCTTTCCGCAGCAATCAGCAAACAAAAAGAAAACGATGTCAGTCCGCAGGCATACCTTGAGACCGAGGGCGATAACTTTCGCAGCAAGGTCATTTACCGGGTCTACAGGGCATATCAGGACCAGCTCAAACGCAACAATGCCATGGATTTCGACGACCTTCTAGTCAACGCCCTGCATGTGCTGCGCGACAACCCGGATATTCTCGCGGATTACCAGCATCGCTTCCGATATATTCTGGTGGACGAGTACCAGGATACCAACCACATCCAATATGAGATCATCTGCCTGCTCGCCAAGGCGCATCAAAATCTCTGCGTGGTGGGGGACGACGACCAGTGCATCTATCAGTGGCGCGGTGCGGATATCAGCAATATTCTGGACTTTGAGAAAGACTTTCCGGACGCCAAGGTCATCAAACTGGAGCAGAACTACCGTTCCTACGGTAATATTCTGGCGGCGGCGTATTCCGTCATCCGCAACAATCGCGGGCGCAAATCCAAGAAGCTCTGGACGGCCAAAGAGGCGGGCGACAAGATCGTTTATCGCCGATGCGACAGCGACAAGGAAGAAGCCTATTACATCGCGCAGGAGATCGATCTGCTCAAGACCCGCGCGCGGACCTACGATGATTTTGCGATCCTTTACCGTACGAACGCGCAGTCGCGGCTCTTTGAGGACGCCCTCAAGAAACGCGGCATTCCGTACCAGATTTTGTCCGGCTTCAGCTTTTACGAGCGCAAAGAGACCAAGGATATGATCTGCTACATGCGGTTGGTGGTGAATCCGGCGGACGATCTGGCGCTCAAGCGCATCATCAACGAACCAAAGCGCGGCATCGGCGCGGTGACCCTCGGCAAGCTGGAAGCGCTGGCGCACGTCCATGAACTGTCGCTTCTGGATATTTTGTCACAGGATGAGATCAGCTACAGCCTGCCTGCCAAGGCGCAGAGCGCGGTGCATGACATGGTAGGGGTGATTCGCCTTTGCAGCCAGGAAAAGGAAAATCTGCGCGTGTCGGACATCTACGATCAGCTGCTGGTCAAGAGCGGCTACCTCAAAGCGCTGGAGACCGAGGACACACCGGAGGCGAAGAGCCGCATCGAAAACCTGCTGGACTTCAAATCGTTCATCTACGATTACGAAAAGGAAAAGGCAGATGCCGGAGAAAAGGCGACGCTCGAGGAGTTTCTCGAGAAAGTAGCGACGGACGGCGATGCGGATAAAATGGAAGAGGGTGCGGGCAAGGTCACGCTGATGACCATGCACAGCGCGAAGGGTTTGGAGTTTCCGATCGTTTTCCTGCCGGGCCTGGAGGACGGGCTGTTCCCGGGACACCGGGCGATGGACAACGAGAGCGGCATGGAAGAAGAACGGCGGCTTTGCTATGTCGGCATGACGCGCGCCAGAGAGAAGCTGATCCTGACCGGTGCCGCGTATCGCGTGCTGTACGGACGCGGCGAGTATACGCGCGAGTCCACCTTCCTGCGCGAGCTGGACAAGTTCCTGCTGGACGCGGCCGGCGATACCGTCTTTACTGCCAGCCGCAGGACAAACAATCACTTAGGTGTGGATACCGGCAGCCCGGACGGTTTCAGCCAGCCGGTGTTCCGGCCGTATCCTGCCTATGATCCGCTCAAATACGCGAAGCAGGCGGTCCGGGAAAACACGCGCAGCAGCGGCAAAAACTTTTCGGTCGGCGATCAGGTGCGCCATGGCAAGTTCGGCCCGGGACTGGTGCTTGAGGTCGACGATAAAACAGTTACGGTCATGTTTGACAGCGTCGGGCGCAAAAAGCTCGCCAAGGACGTAGCGCCGATAGAGAAAATATGACCGCGCGTATCGGCGCTGCCGATACGCCATACCAACAAAACCCGCGGGCGGCAGCCTTCCCTGCCCGGACTGCAGCCGCCCGCAGAATACAGGAGATTCCACACATGGAACAGAAGCAAAAAATAGAGAGAATGAAGGCTTTGATCGCGACGCTGAACGCCGCGTCTCAAGCCTATTATCAGGAGAGCCGCGAGCTGATGCCGAACCACGCGTATGACGCGCTTTACGATGAACTGGCGGCGCTCGAAGCGGAAACCGGCATGACACTTTCTCAAAGCCCGACGCAGCGGGTCGGCTACGAAGTGCTGTCGCAGCTGCCAAAGGAAAAACACCCGCAGAAGATGCTTTCCTTAGATAAGACCAAGGACGTCGATGCGCTGGGAAACTGGCTCGGCGCACAGGACGGCGTGCTTTCGTGGAAGCTGGACGGACTGACGATCGTGCTGACCTATGAGGACGGCGTGCTGGTCAAGGCGGTCACGCGCGGGAATGGTGAGATCGGCGAAGTCATCACAGGCAATGCCAGAGTCTTTGCCAACCTGCCGCTTCGGATTCCATACCGCGGTCGTTTGGTGCTGCGCGGCGAGGCAGTGATCTCCTACAGAGATTTTGAAAAAATCAACGAGACCTTCGAGGAGGAAGGCGCGAAATACAAGAACCCGCGCAATCTGTGTTCCGGCTCAGTGCGCCAGCTCAACAATGAGATTACGGCACAGCGGCATGTGCAGTTCTTTGCCTTTGCGCTGGTGTCGGCGGAAGCGGCTGCTGCCGCGGAGACAGCGGGGGCGGCTGCGCATACGGATACCTCGGAGACCGCTGCAGACGCTGCAGATCGCACGATCGACGCTTTGAACGCACCGCAGCATACCACGCGCATGCAGCAGCTTGACTGGCTGGCGCAGCAGGGCTTTGCGGTCGTGGAGCATGAACTTGTTACCGCAGAGACACTGCCGGACGCTGTCGAGCGGTTTGCACAGCGCATTCAGCATTTTGATCTCCCGTCGGACGGGCTGGTACTGAGCTATGATGACATCGCCTATGGACGATCTTTGGGAGAGACTGCAAAATTTCCGCGCGATTCCATCGCGTTCAAGTGGCAGGACGAGCTCCGTCAGACGACCTTAACAGAAATCGAATGGAGTGCGTCCAGAACCGGGCTCATCAATCCGGTGGCGATTTTCGATCCGGTCGAGCTGGAGGGTACGACGGTCAGCCGCGCATCGGTGCATAACATCAGCGTGATGCGCGAGTTGAAACTGGGCATCGGCGATACCATCTGCGTCTACAAGGCGAACATGATCATTCCGCAGATTGCCGAGAACCTGACCGGCAGCGACAACATACCGATTCCGGCAGTCTGTCCGGTCTGCGGACATCCGACCGCGATCCATGACGAGAACGGCGTGCAGACGCTGCACTGCCCGAATCCGGACTGTCTGGCGAAGCAAGTTCGCGGTCTGGTGCATTTCGTGAGCCGTAACGCGATGAACATTGAGGGGCTTTCGGAAATGACGCTGCAAAAATTGGTCGATGACGGACTGATCCGCGAGCCTGCCGATCTGTTTCGTCTGGAGCCGCTCCGCGACAAGATCACCGCGATGGAGGGCTTCGGCAAGAAATCCTTTGAGAATCTGCTGGCTTCCGCAGAGCGCGCAAGGCATACGACGGTGCAGCGCTTCCTGTACAGCCTTGGTATTCCGGGCATCGGCACCGCCAACGCGCGTCTGATCGCGCAGTTTTGCAGGAACAGCTGGGCAGCGGTCGAACATCTGTGTCGCGAGGAATTGCTGCAGATCGACGGCGTCGGCGAGATCATGGCAGACGCGTTTCTGGCTTTCTTTGCAAACCCTGAGAAACGTCGCATGGTGGACGACCTGCTGCAGATGGTCGCACTGGACGAAAGCTTTGAGGAAAGCGGCAGTGCGCTCGCCGGTATGACCTTTGTCATCACCGGCTCGCTTACGCATTACGCCAACCGCGAGGCGCTCAAGCGCGAGATCGAGGCTGCGGGCGGCAAGGTGGCAGGCTCAGTCAGTGCCAAGACTGCCTATCTTATCAATAACGACCGGACCAGTACCTCCGGCAAGAACAAAAAAGCGCAGGAACTGGGCATTCCGATCATTGACGAGGAGGCGATCCGCAGCTGGCTCGCAGGCGGACCGCGGCCGGGAGCAGAGTAAGATCCGAGCGGCACACGCCGATTCCGTCCGCAGGCAGCTGCTGATCGCTTGTGCTTCGCCCCGCGCGGCTCTGCTTCCGCAAGCCGCCGGGGCGGTCTGGCAGTCGGCAGTCACATCAGGTTCGCCCTGCGCAGTGCCGCCGCGCAAAAAGCCCGCCCGCACATCTTGACCCGCGCACAGAAATATGCTATACTGCTTTTAAGCGAAAAACGAAATTGCCTTTAGAGAGCTTCGCCTGGTATGGTTTGGGTCCTGCGCAATGGGATGCCGTGAACCTTGTCAGGTCCGGAAGGAAGCAGCAATAAGCGGAAGTTCTTATGTGCCGCAGAGCAGCCTTCTCCAACGCCAAGCGCGGCTCTCTAAGGGCAATTTTTTGTGATGAAAGCGTGCGTGTAAGGAAACGCGTGCAGGGAAGCCAGAAAGGAAGCGGTATGTACACAGCCTTATATCGTTCCGAGCGTCCGGAGGTGTTCGACGAGATCCTCGGACAGGAACACATCGTCAGAATCCTCAAACACCAGATCGCAAGCGGTGAAGTCAGCCATGCATATCTATTCTGCGGCACGCGCGGTACGGGCAAGACAACGACCGCGCGCATTCTCGCCAAGGGCGTCAACTGTCTGCACGAGGACCCGCAGGGGCGACCCTGCGGTACATGCGCGAACTGCCGTGCCATCAGCGAGGGCACCTTCATGGACGTGATCGAGATCGACGCGGCATCGAACAACGGCGTCGAGAATATCCGCGAGCTGCGCGAGAGCGTCAAGTATCCGCCGGCCGTCGGCCGCGAAAAGGTCTATATCATTGACGAGGTGCATATGCTCTCGACCGGCGCGTTCAACGCACTGCTCAAAACTTTGGAAGAGCCGCCGGAGAACGTGATGTTCATTCTGGCGACCACTGAGCCGCAAAAACTCCCGGCGACCATTCTTTCCCGGTGCCTGCGCCTCGACTTCAAACGCGTACCGCAGGCGCTGCTGATGGAGGGTATGCGCCGCATCTGCGCGGAAAAGGGCGTGAGCCTGACCGACAGCGCGCTGAAGCTGCTGGCCAACTGTGCGGACGGTTCTGTTCGCGATGGGCTGAGCGTGCTCGATCAGGTACTGGCTTCCGGGCAGAAACAGATCGATCGCAGCGACGTGTTGGAATATATCGGCGCGGCAGGCGAGGACTTTTTCATCGAGCTGACCGATCTGACCGCGCTGCACAAGGTGCCGGAAGCCCTGCTGCTGTTAGATCAGGCGCTGGCAGACGGCAAGGACGTGCGCAGCCTGATGAAGGACTGGATGGCGCATTACCGCAACCTGATGATCACTAAATTTATCCGCAATCCGGAGGACATGCTCAATATGGCGGCGGAGAATCTGGCGCGCATTGAGGAACAGAGCCGCCACATCACGATGGACGAAATCCGCGATGCCGTTCTGCTGCTTTCCCGGACGATCAACGAGGCACGTTGGTCCACACAGCCGCGCATTCTGCTTGAACTGGCGATCATCTCGATCGCTTCCGGCGCAGGCATAGAGAGCAGCTCGCAGCAGAGCCCAAGAAAATACGGTGCGCAGAGCGGGCAGCAGATGCAGGGCGCAGGGCAGACCGCATCGTTTTCGCAAGGTCAGACCGCGCAGTTTGCGCAAGGGCAGGCCATGCAGCCGGGCGGGCAGCAGATGCAGGGTCAAGCGGCGGTGCAGCCGATGACGGCACAGACAGCACCGGCGCAAGGCATACAGCCGGAAGCGCAGGGCGCAGGACAGACCGCAGGGTGCATGCTGCCGCAGACAGGTATGCAGCCGGGCGCAGGCGAGGCATCGGATACACAGATGCAGACAGCAGCCCAAGACATGCAGCCGCAGGCAGCAGCCTTGACCTCCGCAGCCGAGAATGAAGCCCTTTGGCATGCGGTCTTTGAAGAGGGCGAGGACGGCGCGGGCAGCTTCAACCTGATCCGCAACGGTACGTTCCTGACGCGGGTCAGCGAAACGGAATTTGAAGTCGTAGCCAAGACTTCCTTTGCGAAACGATTTGCCGAGCAGAAGCGCGAGCAGCTTGAAACGATCATGGAGCACAAGCTCGGCCGCAGGCTGCGCATGCTCTGTGTAGAGGAGAAGGACTATCGTACGCTGCAGGCACAGACAGCAGATGGCACGCGAAAGGCGGACGGTGTAAGCACAGCAGACAGATCGGCAGGTGACCCGGAGGTAGAGCACCTCATGCAGCTGGCCAAGGATGCGCTTGGCATCGAGATCGAAATCGAATAGAAGGTCGACGTCTCCAAGGCGCGACCATCATGATATGAAGAGAATCCATCATAAGAAAATCAATAAAATAGAACGAATATAAGGAGGAACCACAATGGGAAAAGGAATGAGAGCAGGCAAAAAGCCATCGAAACCGGCAGGCATGGGCGGCGGCAGCATGCAGAAACAGTTACAGCAGATGCAGGCGATGCAGAGACAGATGGAAGCACTGCAGGCTGAAATCGAAGAAAAGGAAGTCCAGACGACCGCAGGCGGCGGCGCAGTCAGCGTGACCATCAGCGGCAAAAAAGAGATCACCAAGCTGGAGATCAAGCCGGAGGTCTGCGATCCGGACGACATCGAAATGCTGCAGGATCTGATCATCGTGGCCGTCAACGAAGGGCTGCGCCAGATCGATGAGATCTCCAACAGCGAAATGAGCAAGCTGACCGGCGGACTGGGTATTCCGGGACTGTAAGATGCAGCAGTATCCGAAACCACTGGCACGGCTGGTCAACGAGCTGTCCAAGCTGCCGGGCATCGGCTCCAAAACCGCACAGCGCCTGGCCTTTCACATTCTTTCCTTAGATGATAGTGAGGCACAGCGGCTCGCTGACGCGATCACAACAGCAAAACGAGAACTCCGGTACTGCTCGGTCTGCGGCAATCTGACCGATCAGGACCCCTGCGCGATCTGCAGCGACCCGTCCCGCAAGTCTGACACGATCTGTGTGGTCGAGAGCCCGCGTGACGTGATGGCGATGGAGCGTATCCGCGAATATCAGGGCTTGTATCACGTTCTGCACGGCGTCATTTCACCGATGGAAGGCATCGGTCCGGCAGACATCAACCTGCAGTCTCTGATCGTACGTCTGCAGAACAGCGATGTCAAGGAGCTGATCATTGCCACCAATCCGAACATCGAGGGCGAGGCGACCGCCATGTACATCGCACGCCTGCTCAAACCAGCGGGCATCAAGGTCAGCCGCATCGCCCACGGCATTCCGGTCGGCGGTGATCTGGAATACGCGGACGAGGTTACGCTGCTCAAGGCGATGGAAGGTCGACGCGCACTTTAACGCGTGGTTTTCCGCGGCGCGGCGGCTTGCGCCGCAGCAGGCGGACGGCGGACAGATGCCCGGCTCGTACCAGAATCAGATGGAAAGATCGCGCTCCTTGGCCTGCTGCAGCAGATACGAATATTTGGTGCGTGCAGCCAGCACGTAGTAGGAGGCGTAGTCAATCGCCGCGTTGTCGGTCAATTCATTGAATACAGAAACTGCCCAGTCCAGCTCGGAACGGGCGTTTTTTATAGACTGATAGAGCATTTCGTCTTCGGAACAGGCGGAGGATAGGGATTTCCATTTCATGAGAATCACACCTTTCTGCGTAGTTTAACGGTATTATGGGACAATTCATTCTATTTTATTCCAAGATAGCATAATTTATACGAAAGAAAAGCTGCGTTGTCCACAGGCGTGATTCGTATGCGCAGAAGAATATAAGCGTAATGAGAAAATAAGAATATCATAATATATAAAGGGGGGGGAAAAAACATGGGGGAACAATTCGGTATCCTGCTGACCTATGCAGGCGCAGTGATTTTGATTTTTATCGTCGGCAAAATTTTTTTATGGCCGCTCAAGCTGGTGCTGAAGCTGGTACTCAACAGCATCGCCGGCGGCCTCATTATCTTGATTTTTAACGCGGTATGCGCAGGACTGGGGCTGATGATCCCGCTGAACTTCCTCAACGCGGTCATCGTCGGTATTCTCGGTCTGCCCGGCGCCGTGCTGCTGCTTATTCTGACTTGTCTGTAGACTCGTAATAGTGCAGGAGCAGCTCGCGGAGCTCGTTGTATTTTTTCTTCGGGATCGGCAGCTTGCTGCCGTTGAGCAGCACCACCGCGTAACGCTCCATCGAGGAAATGTAATCCGGATTGACCAGATAGCTGCGGTGCATCGGAATCAAAAGCCCTTCGGCGCTTTTCGCGATCTCGGCGATCGCCATCTTGGAGACTAACTCCTTTTCGCCGCAGACTACAATCGTATCCTTGCCGAAGGCGGTCACATACATGACTTCTGTCAGCGGTACGGAATACAGTGACCCGTTGTCACCGAGCACATTGAGGCGCCGCCGCTCAGCCAGACGCTTCAGCTCATTCTGCATATAGCTGTGCGCGAGCTTACCCATCGTGTTTGGCACGACTTCACCCTCTGCGAGCTGCAGCTCACCCATCGGATTGGAGACATGGATGTGCCGGATCTGCATGCCCTCCGGCGTCTTTTCCCAGACAAAGGTACAGCGCTGCTGCCCCTGCAGGAAATAGTCGGCCTCACTGGCGGTAGAGGTCAGATACTTGGCGGTGACCGTACAGAAACGGGTGCCGCTGCCCGCCGCATAAAATTCGGCATTCAAAATCACGCACGGCGGCACCTGCTTGATCGCATTGCTGAGGTCCTGCGTTGTCTTTTCGCGTCCGATCAGAAACTCATCGCTCTGCGCGCCGATCCATATAACGTCCTCCGCAAGATGCGAAAGCACGAAGCTCGCGTCCTGCTGCTGCCAAAATCGATGCAGACACTCCTGTGTCAGCTCGATCGCCTCTCGTTCCAGTTTCGTCATGATCCTCCGCCTGCCTTTCTTCGGGTATTTTTACGTGTACCATGATTCTATACGAAAAACCGACCCGCGGCAAGTAGTTTTCGACATTCCTCGTCTGCAAAAATCAAGATTTTTTGCGTCCGCTTCGTGCGACGAACCAGAAGACGATCAGTATCACGCCGGCGATGATGTAACCGATGATCTCAGCATCCAGTCTGCCGATCTCGATCTGCGTGAAGAAGCCGGATATGGAGCCTGCGAAAATAAAGGCCATGGCAATCGGCGTGATGATCTTGATGCAGATCTTGTAGAACATGTCAAAGCCTGCGCTTTTCTGACTGCCGGTATCGATTTCCTCGAGGATTGGATCGACACGCAGCTCCCAGCCGATCATCAGCGCCATCAGCATCGCGCCGAGCGGCATCGCGATACCTTCAGACCAGCAGTCCATGAAGTCCAGGAAGTTGTCGTTCCAGCTGTCGGTACCCCAGAACGTAAAGACGCCGGAAGCACCGAGACCGTCGATTGCGACCAAGAGCGATTCTATCGCGACTGCGGCGCATACCCAAAGGACGACGCGCGGTCTGTTTGCCTGCCTCTTGCTGAGTGCGGCGCGATCGACAAAGAAAGCGACCACGACCTCGATCAGCGAGATTGCAGACGAGATAGCAGCGATCAGGACCAGCAGGTAGAACACGATGCCGAACAACGGACCGATATCGCCCATTGCGGCGAATACGTCCTGTAGGGTGACGAATAAGAGCTTCGGACCGCGCAGCGTGATCTGATCATAAGGCACGCCGTTGGCGATACCGTTGGCGACCGCTGCCGGAATCACAGCCAGTCCGGACATCAGCGCCATACAGGTGTCCGCAACAACGATGACGACGGAATTTTTTTTGAGATTTTCATATTTGCTCAGATAGGAGCCATAGGTGATCATTGCGCCCATCGCCAGCGACAGCGAGAAGAACATTTGCCCGCCTGCCGTAGCAACGACATTGAGCAGCGACGGCGCTTCTTCGATGAAACCCGCCTCGACCGCGTAACCCGGCTTGAACATGAATTTCAGACCTTCGACAGCGCCCGGCAGTGTGACCGCACGAATAATGACGATGACCAGCATCAAAAACAAAGCGGGCATGCCGACTTTGTTGAATTTCTCAATACCGTCCGAAACCTCACCTTTGTTGATGAGATAGCAGATCAGCAGGAACAGCAGCGTAAAGATCGCGCAGCCGAACGGGTTGGTCAGCATCGCGCTGAAGGTCGCACCGCCTTCCAGATCGATGGCAAACAGCTTTTGCAGACCGAAGCTGAGTTCAGCAAGATTCAGAGACAGGTACTGCATGCAGTAACCGCCGAGTACGGTATAGAAGCTCAAAATCAAGAATGGCGCAAGCACGGCGAGCCAGCCGATCCAGCTGAACTTTTGCGAAACCTTGTGATAAGCGCCGACCGCACCGAGTTTTGTCCTGCGGCCCAAAGCCAGCTCAGAGGTCATGATGACGAAACCGACAAAGACTGCTAAAAGTAAATAAACGATCAAAAAGGCGAAACCGCCGGAGCGTCCCATCTTATAGGGGAAGCCCCAGATGTTGCCCAGACCTACCGCAGAGCCGATAGCCGCCATCAGGAAACCGAGGTTGCTGCCCCAAGTACTGCGATTGTGTTCCATAATAAAATTATCCTCCCATCAGTAACAAAAGGTGAAGTAAAATAAATAAAGCAATATCAAGATTGTAGCAGGCTGTGATAAAATTGTCAAATGAAATAAAAACAATATTGTGAATTTGTTTTGATAAACAAAAAATAAAAGAAAAAGGCTGGAAATTTGGGGGCGATGGACAACATAATCCCGTTTTTTTGATAAAAATGATCATTCTCAAAAATTTCCTAATAAAAATGTGTTCACAAAATGATCAAATTGTGATAAAATATTATTATGCAAAATCTGGAGACGTGATTACTCCACTCAGATCGCCTTGCGGATTTTCGTATCCATAAATATAAATAAGGAGGCATATTTTATGGAAAAGAAAAAATTTGTTGTACCGCACGTGTACATACTCTTACTCGCACTTATTTTAGTTTTTAGTTTACTGAGCTACGTCATTCCGTCGAACGTGTATGACTATCACGATGTAGTTGTGAATCCGGAAACCGGACAGACCAGAAGCGTTGTTGACCCGGAGACCTATCATGCAGTAGACCCGACACCGGTCAGCCTGATGCAGTTCCTGACCGCAGTGCCGAGAGGTATGCAGGAATCCGCGCAGATCATTTTCTTCATCTTCCTCGTAGGCGGAGCAATGGCAGTCCTGCAGGAAACGCGGGCGATCGAGGCCGGCATGGGCAGAATGATCAAGGCGATGAAGAGCAAGACGCTGTTACTGATTCCGATCGTTATGTTCCTGTTCTCCCTCTGCGGCTCCGTATTCGGTATGGCAGAGGAAACGATTCCATTCATTCCGATTTTCGTGTCGCTGATGATCGCTGCCGGATATGACAGTATCACCGGTGTGGCGATCGTGCTCTGCGGCGCGAGCGCAGGCTTCGCGGGTGCGTTCATCAACCCGTTCACGATTCAGGTCGCGCAGGGTATCGCGCAGCTGCCGCTCTTATCCGGCATGTCGTTCCGTATCGCGATGTATATCTGCATGGTAGTGATGACTACGATTGTAGTTATGTTATACGCGACCAAGGTGAAAAAGAACCCGCAGCTTTCTCCGATGTACGAATTCGACCAGACCAGAGAGGATGTCGCAGACCTGGATTCCCTTCCGGCTTTCGGCGGCAGAGAAAAAGTGATCCTGCTTGTTTTCCTGGCATCGATCATTCTGCTGATCTACGGCGTTATCAAAAAAGGCTGGTACATGGATGAAATCGCGGCACTGTTCTTCGGTATGTCGATGATCGTAGCGTTTATCGGCAAACTTGGCTTTAACGGCTATGCGAACGCTCTGGCCAAAGGTATGGCTGATATCGCAGGCGGTGCGCTGGTTGTAGGTTTCGCAAGAGGTATCCTGATCGTTATGAACGATGCGAACATTCTGCACACGATCCTGCACGGTGCGGCAGACTTACTGCAGGGACTCCCGGCAATGGTATCTGCGGTCGGTATGTACATCTTCCAGTGCCTGCTCAACTTCATCGTTCCGTCCGGTTCCGGTCAGGCTGCAGTTTCCATGCCGATCATGGCGCCGCTGGCAGACCTGGTAGGCGTGACCAGACAGACCGCTTGTATCGCATTCCAGTTAGGTGATGGTATCTCCAATATCTTCACACCGACCTCCGGCTACTTCATGGCAGGTCTCGCACTTGCAAAAGTGCCTTGGTCGAAGTGGGCAAAATGGATCCTGCCGCTGATTGGTCTGCAGTATCTGCTTGGCATGATTTTCGTCATCGTGGCACAGGTCACCCAGCTGGGATAATCGAAATCAAGGACTAAGGTCAAAGGAGAAACCATGCAGCTGTTCTTTATGTTTTTACCGATCGTTGCGTCGCTCATCATATTGATCTACGCGCTGAAAAAGGGCTTTGATCGAACAGCCTTCTACATCTCGGCTGCCGTCGCCATGGTGATTGCCATGTTTATGATGAAGCATAACGCGACGTGGTATGGGCTCATGCTGGCATTGACAGTTCCTCTGGCGGTATCATATTTGAGCATCTGTCTGTTCCTGTCATGGCAAGAGGACAGACAAAGAAAACGTAAACAGAATTAGAGTGGAAATATCAGGAGGAAACCTCAGAACCGCCGCGCGTGCGGGAAAGAGGTTTTCTTTTTGTTTTTTTGCGCGGCGATTTCTTGACGTGACTTGCTTAGAGGCGTATAATTTAAATTTGACAATTCGATCATCAATTCGACAACAAAGTAAAACAGGAGGAGCCGGGAAGATGGCAATAGACAAGGTAAGAGCATATTTCAGACAATATAACATGGAAGATAAAATCATGGAGTTCGAGGTTTCCAGTGCGACGGTAGAGCTGGCTGCAATCGCGGTCGGCGTCGAGGGCGCGCGGATTTGCAAGACACTTTCTTTCAAGGACGGTGAGGACGGCTGCATTCTGATTCAGACGGCGGGAGATACCAAGATAGACAACCGCAAGTTTAAGGATACCTTCGGCTTCAAGGCGAAAATGCTGACGGCGGACGAGGTGCTGGACTTTACCGGACACGCAGTTGGAGGCGTCTGTGCCTTTGCAATCGAAAATCCGAAGGTCAAAATCTATTGCGATGACTCGATGAAGCGCTTTGAAACGGTGTTTCCGGCTTGCGGCAGTGACAACAGTGCGATCGAGTTGACCTGCGAGGAATTGTATCAATACTCCAAAGCGATCGGCTGGATCGATGTCTGCAAGCTGCCGGAGACGCAGGCATAAAACGGGGGGAAAGCATGAAACAGAAAAAAGACGAACCGACCCCCAATCTTTACGGTGTAAAAACCGGATGGAAGCATGAGCTTACCATGTTTATCAGCCTGACCCTTGTCGCGGCGCTGATGGCCTTTAACCTCAAGAGCTTTGTGCGGACCGGAGGACTGTTCCCCGGCGGATTCAGCGGACTGGCGATCCTGCTGCAGCAGATCGCGGACGTGTTTTTCCATATCAAAATCCCGTATTCGGCACTGTATCTGCCGTTAAACCTGATTCCGGCATTCATCGGATTCAAGTATATCGGCAAGCGGTTTACGCTGTATTCGTTCTACGTGGTATTTCTGTCCGGTATCTTGACGGACCTGTTTCCGGACATTACGATCACCTATGATACCCTGCTGATCGCGGTTTTCGGCGGACTGATCAACGGTACCGCCATCAGCCTGTGCCTGCAGTGCGGCGCCAGCGCCGGCGGCACAGACTTTATCTCAATTTACTATTCCGAAAAAAAGGGTGTTGACGCGTGGAACTATATCCTGCTCTCAAACGTCGTGATTCTCGGGACGGCAGGTCTGCTTTTTGGTTTCGACAAAGCCCTGTATTCGATTATCTATCAGTATACGAGCACGCAGATCATTCAGGTCCTGTTCAAGCGCTATCAGAAGGCGACGCTGCTGATCATCACCAGCCAGCCGAGCGCCGTTTACGGCAAAATTCGCGCGCTGACCCACCACGACGCGACGCTGCTGGAGGGAACGGGCTGCTATGAGGGCGCCGAGCGCCAGATCCTCTATTCGGTCATCGGCAGAGAACAAGTTGACGCGGTGATCGCGGCCATCCACAGTATCGACCCAAAAGCCTTCATCAATGTCATCAATACCGAGCAGATCAACGGAAGATTTTATCGCACGCCGACGCGCTAGCAAGTGCGCCCTGCGCGGCACATGAGGCAGAGGAGCTGCGTAAGGCGTGCCGCTGCCGCCTTACACACAGCGAAATTTACATAAAACAGACGAAAAACGAGAAAGCCCGCAGTGCAGATATTTCTCGTTTTTTTTATCTCTTTTCATCCTTGTTATGGACAGCGCTGCGAAGCAAGCCGCAGGCTATCGATTTGGCTTGTGTATGCCGGGAAAATAGCGTATACTATAGATGTCAGCAGATATCGAAACTGTGCCGCAGAGAAAGGGCAGGAAAATGCGTAAAGAAATGAGCAATACAAGAAAAAAGCAAATTGCGATAGGCGTGGAGGATTTCAAAAAGATTATTGATAAAGGCGGATACTTCGTCGATAAAACCTTGATGATACAGAGCTTGATCGAAAGCCAGGCGATGGTAAGCTTGTTCATGCGTCCGCGGCGCTTCGGCAAGACGCTGAATCAGTTTATGATTCGCCGTTTCTTTGAGGATGAGAGAACCCGCAGCGGGGAGCGAATTGACAACGGCTATCTCTTCGATGGACTGAAGGTTGCTGCATGCGGAGAGGAAGTCATGCAGCACCAGCAGCAGTATCCTGTGATTTTTCTGAGCTTAAAGTCGGCAAAGCAGCCAAATTTTGAAGAAGCATATAAGAAGATCTGCGGGGCGCTTGCAGAGGAATTTCGCAGACATCAGTATCTCCTTGCGGGAAACAGCCTTGCAGACGACCAGAAAATCATGTTTCAAAGAATTATGGCAGAGCAGGCGGACTACAGCGCATACAACAACGCGCTGCGGTTTTTATCGGAATGCCTGTGGCAGTACCATGGAAAAAACACCATGATCCTGATCGATGAGTACGATGTACCGCTGGAAAACGCATATTTGGAGGGCTTTTACGATCAGATGATTTCATTCATCCGCTCGCTCTTTGAATCGGCGCTCAAGACCAATCCGTATCTTGAAAAAAGTGTGATTACGGGATGCCTTAGAATCAGTAAGGAGAGCATTTTTACAGGGCTGAATAACTTAAAGAGTGATAGTGTTCTGCATACCGAATACGCTGACAGCTTCGGATTTACTGAAAGTGAAGTAGAAGCAATGCTTACTTACTATGACCTTGCGGCAGAGCTGCCGGAGGTGAAGCGCTGGTACGACGGATACCTGTTCAATGACATCGAAATCTATAATCCATGGAGCATTATCAATTATGCATATGACCGCAGCCATAAGATCACACAGTTCACATTACCATACTGGTCGAATTCTTCCTCTAACAGCATCATTCGTGAAATGGTAGGAGAGGCGGACGAGATGGCAAAAGAGGATTTGGAAACGCTAATGGCAGGCGGCACGATTGAAAAACCTGTGCATGAGGAGATCACCTACGGCGATATTCATCAGTCGCAGGATAACCTTTGGAACTTCCTGTTCTTCACCGGCTATCTCAAAAAAATCAGTGAGCGAAAGGACGAGAATAAGCTCTACTTGAGCATGAAAATTCCAAACATTGAGATTGCGACGATTTACGAAAACTCCATATCCTACTGGTTTGAACAGAGAATGAAAGAAACCGACCGCAGTCCGCTGAAGCATGCGCTCGAAGCAGGCGACTGCGAGGCAGCGGAGGACTTCATTAACGAGCAGCTCTTCCAGACCATCAGCTACTACGATTATGCTGAGAATTTCTACCATGGCTTTATGGCAGGGCTTCTCGTGAATATCGGCGGCTACCGCGTGAAATCCAACCGCGAGAGCGGAAACGGCAGACCTGACATCGTGATGACGGAATCAAAATTCAGGGGAAGAGCGATGATTTTGGAGCTGAAAATTTCAGATACCATTCAAGGGATGGAAAAGAAGTGCGAGGAAGCGTTCACACAGATGAAAGAACAGAACTACGCAGTCCCGCTTGAAGAAGACGGCTATCAACCGATTCTTAAATATGCGATCTGTTTCTTTAAGAAAGGGTGCATGGTCAAGAAAGCAGAATAGCAGGGGTAAGCTGCGAAAAAGGGCGAACCTATCCAACGAACGAAAAACGAAAGACATAAACACCTGACAAAGCCCGAAGCAAAAATGCTCGGGCTTTTTGTGTGCAAAAAACGATTTGGAAAGGAGAATGCGCAATGGATAACAGGAAACTACGCTGCGCGAAAAAGGATACAGTGATAGAAGGTGTGCCTTGCCTATCTTCAGACGCAAATCGAAAGGAACAGGCGCGGCAGGAGTAAAAACCGCAAAGCGGCTGTCACGAAGCACGAAAAAGGGCATTTCTCTTATCATAACAGGCGGCGGTGCGATAAAAACAAAACCAAACAATTTATGACCTTTCCGGCGAGTTTTCGGTGTGAATGTGTGTATATGGTAGAGGGAGGCATAGAGGGAAACATAGCCGAAACAGTTCCGCAGAGTCATTGTTTTGCTTGCATTTTCCAAGAGCTATCTGCTAAAGATAGAGCTAAGGGAGGTACAAGCATGAAAAACAAAAAAGCAGGTTGTGTTTACGGATATGTGCGTGTCAGCAGCGCCGACCAGAATGAAGAACGGCAGCGCATCGCAATGGCACAGGAAGGGTTGAAAGAAAAGGATATCTTCATGGATAAACAGTCGGGCAAGGATTTTGAACGCCCGGCGTATCTCAAATTGCTAAAAAAGCTGAAGGAAGGGGATCTGCTGCTCATCGAAAGTATTGACCGGCTCGGACGCAATTACGAAGAAATCATCGAGCAGTGGCGGCACATTACCAAGGTCATCAGGGCGGATATCCGCGTACTGGATATGCCGCTTCTCGATACGACGCTCAGCAAGGACCTACTTGGAACGTTCATCGCCGATCTGGTGCTGCAGGTGCTGTCCTTTGCCGCGGAAAACGAGCGAAAAAACATACGCCAAAGGCAGCGCGAGGGCATCGACGCGGCGCTGGCACGCGGTGTGCGCTTCGGCAGACCGGAGATTCCGGACAGCGAGGCAATGTTGGAGGCGGTGCGGCTGTACCGGCAAAAAAAGATATCCCTTAGCAGGGCACTGGATATGAGCGGCATCGGCAGGACAACGTTTTATAAGAAGCTGAAGGAGTTCAGCGCATAAAAAATTCGCAAAAGTACACTTTTACGAACAAACTGTGAATGACGAATATTTTCTTTTTTCTTTCAACTAAGCACATCGTATCATATAAAATACATAAAATCAACATCTATTTTTTCTTTTTTTGACAAAAAGACAAACCAAAAAGGGATAAAAGCTACGCAAGCGTTCCCGTAACACAGGTGTCGAATTTGTTCAGGAAAGTGTACTTTTATGAACAAATTGTCGAATCGGCGACAAGCAGCAACAAGGGTAACTAACGGAAGTGGGGTGAGAATCCCCGACTGGCAAGCAACCGTGATGCGTTTAAACGACGAGACGGGAGACGAGTTATCGCTTGGATGTAAAAATTTCTCTGGGGCAGAAGCATACATCAATGCGAAAAGGTAAGCGGACAAAAAGGAGGCTCCTGTTACAACGGCAGGAGGCTTGCTCGGCGGCACTTTTCGGCTGATACGTGTCAAATACGTGGAAACAACCATGTATAAAACAAGATGCATGTGATGGATGCGGACTGCCTGAGAAACGGCAGTCTTTTTTGTCGTTTCGCGGGGAAAGTAAACATAAAAATGAAAAATGAATCAATTACAGGCTTTTGTGGCAAATGCGCGACCCGAACGGACGCAGACGCGGCGCAGGCAGCGCCGGCAGTGCCGAACGGACACGCATTCTTGTTCCAGCTGAACAAGGGAATCGGGTGAGAGTCCCGGACACGGAAAGAAGTCAGCCCTTTAGATTCGCAGGCAGCGAATCCGGACAGCGCGCGATCCGCGCAGGAACCTGCGGCAGACTTCCCAAAGTAGCTGTATTTCTAAAGCATTGTTTCCACGCGGAGTAATCCGCGCGCGGTGAAAACCGGTCATTGGAAGGGCTGTCATGGCCCGGAGAGAAGGCTGAAGCAATGCGTTTGCGCGAAAAAGAGGACGCGGTCGCAGAGACTGCAGCGCTTTACGCGCATGAATGGATCAGTCAGAAGACCTACAAAAAGCAAAACCGAAGATACACAAGCACCACGGCAGGAAGCTGTGATGTTAAAAAGTTATCAAAGGATTTGCATAGCGAAAATTTGTCACAGAAGCGATGATTGTCGGAATCATCGCTTTTGCCATTTTTGCGGCAGTTTGAGCCTGAGACAAAACAGACATCCTTATATATCCTTACAGCGGGCGGAGGCAAACGGGAAGCACCGCCCGCAAAAGGAAACAGAAATAGAGTATAGATAGAAGCTTCAAAATCATTTTGCCTATCAGAAGGAGATGAAACATGAATCAGCGCGAACTGAAGGAAAGGATTATGTCAGATCCGGATTTGACCGTAGCAGAAAAGAACCGAATGCTAAGGGACATCAGAGCGCCTTACTATCAGATGAGCGACGAGGAACTGCTGCAGCTGATCAGGGACTTTGTAGTCGAAAACGGCAGAGTGCCGGAGAGAAAAGACTTGATCTATGACGTAGTGATCAAGCAGCGCTTCGGTCCATGGGGCAGGGCGATGGAACGAGCCGGAGTTAGACCGGTGGCGCAGAAGTACCTTGAAAAAAAAGACGGCGCACCGAAAGGAAGCAGTTAGCAAAGGAACGGCGCAGGCTGCTGCGGGAGGAAAAGGAGATGGAAGCCGCAAGGCTTGCGGAAGCGGCGGGAATAGAATGAATACACGACGGAGAGACGGCAGTGTTTCCATGCCGTAGGAAACAGAAATGTTTCTCCGCTTGTAGATACGGCAGGCAGTTGTCGGTAAAGAGGAAGACTCTCAGACTGTCATGAGAGTAAAAAGAAACAAAAAGAGGAGGAGAATATGAAACACAAAGGTAAAAAAATATTTGCGATATTTTTAGCACTGGCGATGCTCTTCAGTATGAGCAGCGTATCCTTTGCGGACACGACAGATGCTTCAGACGGATACAGCTTGACCGGATTCGGCAGCAAAGTCGGTAGCATCACCATCACAGGTGCTGCAGTTGACCGTTACACCAAGGAGGTGGAAGCGTACGAGCGCGGCAGCGGCAGCAACGTAGAGACTTTCCACAAGTATACCTACAATATCGTACTGGCGCAGGGTACGTCACCAACCGCAACAGTGACCGCGAATTTCACCAAGTCCGCAGATGCAGGTGAGAACTGCTATATCGCGCCATTCGGCACGCTGATGCAGCCGCCGCAGGGACCGATCATTCTGATGAACAACGCGCGTCTGAACTATGCGGCAACCTTGAGCGAGGGCGTAGGCACGACAACGGCATATGTGACCTATAACCTGACGAATACGGACGGCTTCGCAGGCTACGGCAAGTACGACACCTATGTGTTCAACTACAGCATCGCGGACAGCAGCAAGACCGTCACAACGAGCAGCGGCATCACCATGCGCTTCGGCGATCCGGCTTATGCGGAGACGGCACCGGAGTCCGAAATGCGATTCACCGGCAGCGGTAATACTTATACGGCAGTCTATCGCGGCACAAGAGATGGTTACTATCCGAATATACTGTCTCTGTATATGAGCGGAGGTAGCATTACGGCAACGACAGAAAACAATGCCACGAACAATGTTTGCTTCGTGACTTACGGTGATGACGGCGCCGAAACTGAAGTAAGCAGCATCAGCAGCAGCGGCAACAGCAACAAACTCAGTGCCACGGTACGTGTGAAAGCTGCGGGCAGCATTAAAATCAACAATACGGTTACGCTGCACTTCGAAGCGCCGAGAGAACCGGCAGTGCCGGGCGGTGTGGCACCGTCTCACGTGGTCAGCTATCTGCCGCTCGGACAGTATGCGACCGGCTCCGGCTGGGGCGATGCGACAGGCAAGTTCACAGGCGGCTACTCTGCAACAGGCGTGTCCTTAGGCGCACTGGGCGGTTATATCGAATTTGAGTTTCCGAATGGAATCACCAACAATAACAACAACCCTTACGGCGTAGATTTCGTGGTATACGGCAATGCCTTTAACGGCAACCCGGAAGCAGGCGCAGTACAGGTATCGGAAGACGGCAAGACGTGGTATGAGCTGGCAGGCTCCATGTATTATGACGGAAACTTTAACTATGTCGGAAACCAGATGACAAACAATCCAAAAAAGTTTTCCAGTGCTTATACCGGAACGCTGAACAACGGAACAGTAGAGTATAAAAAAGAAAACAACGAGATTAAAGTAGGATTGAAAAATGCGAATGGAAGTTATGCGATTCCGGCAAGTGGATCGACACTGCCATACTTTGGACCGGGTAGCTGGTTCCCTGCAACAAACAAATATCCGCAGGGTAATGCACACAACAACACCGGCTCCAATGTGACTGTCAGCCATACGACAGACAACCTCACCTTCAGCGGGATCACCGCAGTGCCGGATTATAACACGACAGCAACCTATGCGTTTGGTTATGCCGATGTAACACCGAACGGCTCACCGGCAACCTACGGTGATGCAGTCAACCCATATACGCTCTATACTACGGCAAAGACAGGCGGAGACGGATTTGATTTGGAATGGGCAGTGAATCCATCGACAAAGCTTCCGGTAAATGTAAACGGTAAGGTCTTTAAGTATGTGCGTGTTTACTCTGCTGTATTAGACAACGCAACCTTTGGCGAAACCTCGACAGAAGTATGCGGTATCTTCACAACGGCAAACGGACTGAAAACAACAGAGGGAAGAGCTGTTGATGTTGGAAGAACAGGCGGACCAACAGTGCGATACGGAAATTCTGAAACCCAGCTGACGAAAACTGTTTCTACAAAGAGTAATAAAACTGAGACAGTCTCTGTAGGTGCAGGCACGCATTATATTAGCGCTTCGAGTAGTGCAGAAAATTTATATATCAATGGGACGAAAGTAGTAGCAGGACAAGCATATGAATTCAACGTGACATCTGGGCAGTCAACTTACTTAAGAGTGATTGCGCAAAATGGAACACAGGCTCCATTCATTAAGCTCATTGAATTTAAATAATTTCGTTTGGATGACGCAGAGAGTGAGACTAACACTCTCTACGTTTATAAACAAGATAATGAAGGAGGGCATAAACAAAGAAAATGCGAATAAAAAAGATCATAGCGTTATTGCTTTGCATTGCGGTGTGTATAACATCTTCTTTTTCTTTGACATTTGCAACAGGAGACGCGCAAAACGACTTACCATTTCTTGTAATAGATGAGTCTGGAAATTCTCTTAATGGCACACAGGTTGGCACGTATAACGAGGGAACTGTATATGAGATTTCTGGGTATGATGAATCTTTAAAATTTAAGATAAGAAATATTGAGTTAAGTGATGAGGAATTTTGGTACTACGCGCTTCAAAGTGTTGATGATAGTCATAATCTATATACAGAGTTTCTGAATATTGATCAGAATTCAGAACAGTACAAAGAGTACAGTGATGCACAGTTTACACTTGCAGATTATTTGGTAAATAATCAGTTCTTAGCAAAACTAGAGGGCGCAGGGATTTCACTGGATTCAAGTGCAAAATATGCAGCGGTATCAATTCTAAATGAGGATACTCCAGAATCATTTGTTCTGTTTAAAATAGGGGAAAAAACAGCTACAACAGTAGATAAGTCAGATTTAAAAAAAGCAATAGATACTGTGTGTCAAGACCTATATTACGATAAAGAAGACCGCTACAACGGAACGGAATATAGTTCTAAAAGTTTTTGGACAAAGTATTTAGAAAGTAAACAAGAGGCAGAGCGGGTTTATGGTTCGTCGTTTGCTTCACAAGAAGATGTAAATTGTGCGGTATTTGATTTAAACAATGCTATCTCCAAGCTGATTCCGTCCAAGCAGGCGAATACGACCATGCTGTACGAAGCGCTGCAGGGTTTGCTGACGGAGAATGCGGGCTATACTGCGGCATCCTGGGATAACTATGTAAAGGCAAAGGAAACGGCGCAAACCTTGTTCGACGGTCTGTTTATGGCGGGAGAGGACGGCAAGCGTGTCGCAACCGACAACAATACAGCAGCAAATCAAGGCGAAATCGAAACCGCAGCAACGGCTCTCAAGGCTGCAAAAGCAGATCTGCTCGGCAGCAAGGGGCTGGAAGAGCGTCTGCTGCTCTGGAACAGCGCGGCGCAGTGGCTGCTTGCACAAGACCAACAGGTAAAAAAAGGGCAGTACAGCAATGCACAGGATTGGGAAACCGCTTATGCTAGCTTAAAAAAAGCAATCGAGAACGGAGACGGCTATCAGACGCAGAGCAAGTATAATGCCTATACGAGCAGTATCGTCGCGCTCTCTGCAGCATATTACAATCTGCAGGACAGTAACCCAAGGGATATTACGGTACACGTACGCGTTGCAGATAACTTCGGCGCGATGTTCCCGGAATACGCGATTCAAGATACCAAAACGGCGACCTTTGACCAGAATGTCACGTTAGGGCAGGGCAACAAGACGATCTTAGCCTTGCTGTCTACCATGGACTATGATGATACACCGAAAAAAGAGACGCCGAGCAAGGGTACACAGTACGGTGAAGGGTGGAAGAACCCGGAGGTCATGGTGTATATCAACGGCACCTTGGCGGTCAACCGCACAGGCAAGGTGCCTAGAGACTGGCAGGGATATATCGGCAAGAACGTCGGCGGAAAACTGGATACTTCAAAACTAAACTTCGATGTACAACTCCACAATGGGGATGACATTGTCATTCTGCGTGCACAGGGTCCGGGATACAACTATTACGGCGATGTGGCAGCAGGCGGTGCAGCCTATAACTTCTACTACAAGTCGTTGGCGCTGCTTGCCATTCAAGAGGACCGCATCGAAGTGGAGGTCGGTAAACCGTTCTCCCTTACAGTCACGAGAACGAGTGCGGCAGCAGAAGAAACGAAAACGACGAGAAGTGTCGCAGATGTGAGTCTCTTTGTCAGTGAAAAGCAAGAGACCGAAGCAGCTGCGCAGGCAGCACCGGCACTGGAGGCAGTCGGCAGCAAGACCGACGCAAACGGCAAAGCGACCACCACGCTCTATAAAGAGGGCTGGTATCGTCTGGCGACCATCGATGTGACGCCGCAGACACCGACCATCGGCAACAACAACGGCGATGAAAGCGGCGGCAACTTCCCGAACCTCGCAGCCGGAGATTATGTGCTGGTGCATGTCAAACCGTCCGCAGATACAAGCGCGGCACGTGCGAGCTTACAGGCAGAACTGGATCAGGTGTATCGTGCCTATGCAGAGGGATTCTATGGGACAGATGCAGATACTGTAAGAACACTTTATCGGAATACGAGTCAAACCATCGCAAGCTCGACCTTGCTCGGTGAGGCCTATGATGCGCAGGAGACTGCGATAGCGAACCTCAAGCAGCTGCAGGAGGAGCATGGCGGACGTAACGATCGCGTGCTCGAACAAATGACCTGGTACCTTGACAACCTGCCATCGGTAGAGGAGGCTGCTGCAGGCGGCTTTACCCAAGCGTATGCGCAGAGATTCGCGGCACTCAAAAAGATCTATGAGACGGCAACAGACTATCAGCGGAGTCTTCTGAATGGACAGCAGAGTGCGCAGTATGAAGCCTTAAAGAAGCTGTACGGCACAGATGGCGCCACACTTCCGGCGCAGAGATTTGCGACCGTTAAGGTCACCGTAGAGGGTGATCAGAGTCTGAAGGAAAAACTGATATACTCCAATCTCTATTGGCGATATGACGGCTGGGACTGGGTTTATGTGGAAGCACAAAAGGTATGGCAGAAGGAGTGGCAAGTCAACCAGACATACGGCACCCTCGGCAAGCACCTTGCGGGCACATTTGACAGCGATGATTTCAAGGTACTGGAGGGTAGCGAAGGATACATCTTCCGCATTTATGCCAAAGATGGAGCATCGCGACATGCTGGAGAACCGGTAACAGCTCTGGGCTACGAGATCTATAAAATTGAAGTTGATGGCGCAGAGAATGTCGAGAGCCGGATTGCCAAAACAGTGCCAACAGGTTCGGACAGCATTCGTGATAGCGAGGGGAAGTCTATCAATATGCTCTATGACCTTGGAGGTGTAACGATTACCAACACCCCTGCCAATGATATTCATATCAAGGTCTATGTGCGCAGCAGTGATGCCAAGAAGAGTCTTGCGGAATATCAGACGATAGCCAAGGAAGAGCTGGACACGAAGTATCAGAGCTGCAAAAAGGCTGATTACACGACCGACGGCTGGGCGAAGCTGACGCAGGCTTATCAGAACGGCCTTGCGGCAGTCGAAAAGATCACAGACGAAACGAATGCCCAAACCTTGGTGGAGAAGGCAAAGAATGCAGCAATCGCTGCTATGACAGCGGTCAAGACCAGAGCAGACGAGCAGAAAGCGCAGCCGGGTGAAAAGCCGAGTCAGGAAACGACCGGCAAACTGGGAAGCGTGACCGTGACGATCAGCAACAACACCTACAGCGGTTCGGCGATGCGCGGAACCTTTATCAGTGAAACGATGCCGCTCAATGACGACACGACGATGATGACCGCGATTCTGGATGCGCTGGCGAAGAACGACTACACTTGGCAGGGCACCGGCGGTACGAGTGCGAGCGGCAGGGATATTACCTACATCGCCAGCATTACCAATTCAAAGGGGGAAAGTCTGGGCGAGTTCACCGGAGGTCCGGAATCGGGCTGGATGGGTACGCTGAATGACTGGTTTGTCAACCTCGGATTTAATAACTTCGATGCGGCGAGCGGGAAGCTGGTAGACGGCGATGTGATCGCAGTGCAGTATACCTGTAAGCTCGGCAAGGACATCGGCAGCGACTGGGGCAATCCTGATACCAGCCTGTCTGCGATGAGTGTCAGCGGCGGTAAGCTCACACCGAACTTCACGAAGAGCCAGAAGAGCTATACGCTGGTCAAATCCGGCAGCAGTGTCAATGTTTCGGCAACGGCATACAACAAGAACTATCAGGTGCGTATGTATCTGAACAGTAAGACCGGCTCGAACTACTATCGCAGCGGCGAATCCATTCCGGTCAAGGCAGGCGATACGATCTATGTCGGCGTCGGCGGCAAAGGCTGGCCGAGCATGAACAGCAATGCAGGGTATCAGATCCGCTTTGATGAGACCTGGTACGAGATCAAGGTGGTCGACAGTGCAAACGGCAAGGAAGTCGCCAAGCTGATCGATAACATCGGCAAGATCACCTATGATAATTATAAGAGAAAGGCAGATGCAGTCAAGACGGCAAGAAGTGCTTACGATGCCCTGACTGCGGATGCGAAAAAGGAAGTGAAGAACGAAAGCGTGCTGAAAGAAGCGGAGAAGAGCATCACCTCCTACCAGCAGATTGATGATGCAAAGGCAAAGCTGGCGGCTCTGCCGAAGCTCACCAATCCGACGAAGGAACAGGCGAATGCGTACCGCGCACAAATCAGCGCAGCAACAGACGCGTACAACAAGCTTTCTGCAGAACAGAAAAAATATATCACCAAAGCGGACGTCGCGAACTACAATGCGCTGGCAAAAGCTCTGGGGGTAGAAACGATTGCAGGCTCCGAGGAAATGCCGGAATCGCCGATCAAGACGACCGGTAAGGAGGGCGCTGCAACGACGACTGCGCCGACTGAGGTCAAGGTGACGGAAAAGACGAGTGCCGATGGCACCAAGGAAACGGTTGCCGAGGTCAAGGTCGATGCGGCGCATCACGACGAGATCATCAAGCAGG
>ERZ856578.1288-NODE-1288-length-48270-cov-11.223144_pt1 | contig 48270 bp, 44 predicted proteins | sample MGYA00514384_ERZ856578 | MGnify/ENA primary metagenome ERZ856578 (study PRJEB29103, sample SAMN06111958) | human gut metagenome | biome: human gut; feature: ankylosing spondylitis patient; material: healthy_person | host: Homo sapiens | place: China:Hangzhou...
AGATCAAAATTTCCGTTGTACTTGCGAAGTAAGACTCAAGGAAGGCTCCGGTGCCAAAAGCGCCGGAGCCTTCCTCAGCCTGTCAAAAAACCACAAAATCACCCCCGCTTCTGGTATAATGAAAGAAACGGGGTGTAAAGCTGGATCTTTTACCCGACGCACATCGGGCTGCTTTATATCCTTGCTGCGCTTGCCGCCTAAAAAAATGACATAAAATATGCAGGAAACGCTATCGACGTCGGCTGCCGCCAATCGATATTGCCCAGGCCTACGGCAACGGGGAGGGGGTCGGCGCTGCCATGGCCGAATCCGGCCTGCCGATGGGCCGCGACGCCACGCCGTTGTGGCTGACCAAGGTGCAGCAGTATGCCGGCGGCGCAGTCTGGCTGTGCTTACAGCACGGCCCCGCGTAAGGCTGGGCAACAAGCACAAAAGCGGCCCGGGATGACGCACATTTTTGTAACATGTGCGGCTGTTTTGTCAAAAGACTTGCAAAATGCACGATTTTGTGTTATTATTTCAAGCCGAAACGCAAAGCAAGAAATCCTGTACTACGCTGTCCCGCGCGGCAGCAAATAACCAGCATTTCCGGCGTCGGTCCTTTGCGGGGCCGGCGCTTTTTCGTGCAAAAGGAGCCCTTATGCCTTTATCCGTAAAAACAAAAGAGCATTTCCGACGCCGCATGGCACTGGCTGGCCCTAAGTGGGGCGCACTGATGGGCGGCGCGGTGGCACTGGCGGGCGTGATTATGTTCACGACCTCTGCCCTGCATTTTGTCACCGTTACCGACACCCACGGCGGCAGCACCCGCATCCTGACGGTCAACCAGACCGAGGCCGCTGTGCTGGCCCAGGCGGGCGTGGCCCCGCTGGGGGAAAACGACCGCATCGTCACCTCGGAGACACCGGACGGTGAGCTGATGCAGGTGCTGCGGGCCTACACTGTGCCGGTCACAGCGGACGGCCAGACCCAGGAGATCATCACTACCGGCGCGACCACCCGCGACCTGCTGACCCAGGCGGGCCTGACCTACACCGAGGAGGACTACCTGACCCCCGCCGCCGACGAGACCGTCCCCGAGGGCAGCAGCGTCACCCTGCAGCGCGTCAGCTACGTGGAGTACACCGAGGACGAGACTGTCCCCAGCGAGGTGGAGGAGATCCCCACCAGCCTGTATTACCGCAAACAGGACAAAGTGCAGGTGGTCCAGCAGGGGACAGATGGCCTGGACACTGTAACCTACCGCGAGACCTGGGTGGACGGCCAGCAGGTCGACACCGAGGAAATCGGCCGCGAGACCCAGATCGGCATGATCCCTACCATCCAGAAAGTCTATGGAGAACGAGCGTCTGTCTCCAGCTTCGTGGGCCCTGAGGTCGAGGATGGCGTGCCCGTGGAAGGTGTCGCTGCCGTCTACACCAGCCAGCGCGCCACGGCCTACTCGGCCAGTGGCACTGCCAAGGGGGCCAGCGGCCGCCGCCTGACCTACGGCACTGTGGCCATCAACCCCAGCATCGTTCCGTATGGTTCCCTGATGTACATCACCAGCGACGACGGAAAATTCGTCTATGGCTATGCCTATGCTGCGGATACCGGCACGGCTATGATGACCGGCCATGCGTTCATCGATCTGTACTATGAGACCTATGATGAGTCGGTGGATAACGCTGTCATCCCGGTGACGGTCTATGTGCTGGACGACGAGACCGCCGCAAAGTACAAAGAACAAAATGATGCAATTTTGGAAGCTGATACCACGGTTGGCCGATAAAACACAAAAAAACAGCCTCTGCCTTTTCGGGCAGAGGCTGTTGCTGTTTAGGGGGCGGGTATCAATACTCCATGGGCTTCTCTTCTCCGGTCATCACGCGCAGGGCGCCCTGGCACAGGGCCAGCAGCTCATCCTCGCCGGGATAAACGGTGATGGGAGCGATGAAGCCGAGGTACTCTTTCAGGTACTTCTCGGTGTTGGGGTTGTAAGCAATGCCGCCGGTCAGGATGATCTGATCGACCTGGCCATGCAAGACAGCGGCCATAGCGCCGGCGTCCTTGGCAATCTGGTAGAAGAAGGCATCCCAGACCAGCTTGGCCTCGGCGTTGCCTTCGTCGGCCATCTTGCCCACGGTGCGGGCATCGTTGGTGTGCAGGTAGCCGTTGAAACCGCCGTTGCCACAGATCTTCTTGTAAACTTCCTGCTGGGTGTACTTGCCGCTGAAGCACATCTTGACCAGGTCGCCAACGGGTACGGTGCCGCTGCGCTCGGGGCTGAAGCAGCCTTCGCCGTCCAGAATGTTGTTGACATCGACGACCTTGCCGTGGTTGTGGGCACCGACGGAAACGCCGCCGCCCATGTGGATGACGATAAGGTTCAGATCCTCGTAGCGCTTGCCGTTCTCCTTGGCAAAGCGGCGGGCCACGGCCTTCTGGTTCAGGGCGTGGAAGATGGAGCGGCGGGGCAGTTCCGGCATGCCGGAGATGCGGGCCTTGTTGGTCAGCTCGTCGACAACGACGGGGTCAACGATGTAGCTGGGGATGCCCAGGCTGTCGCCGATCTCGCGGGCCAGGATGCCGCCCAGGTTGGAAGCGTGCTGGCCCTGGACACCGGCCTTTAGGTCAGCCAGCAGAGCATCGCTGACGGGGTAGGTGCCGCCGGGGATGGGCTTGAGCAGGCCGCCGCGGCCGACGATGACGTTCAGGCTCTCGGGGGCGCAGTTCTTCTCTTTCAAAAAGTCCAGGATGATGGCCTTGCGGAAATCCTTCTGGTCGATGACACTGGCGTACTTGGCGATCTCCTCCGTGGGATGGCGCAGGGTTTCCTCAAACAGCAGGGTCTCGTCCTCAAAAACACCAACCTTGGTCGAGGTAGAACCCGGGTTGATGACCAGCGTTTTAATAGACATTTGAAACGTCTCCTTTTATTTCTTATTCAGCCAAGCCGGCGGCCACAACGGCGGCCAGGGCGATGGAGTTGACCTTCGTCTGGAAGGAGTCAGAGCGGCTGGTCAGGATGGCGGGTACCTTGGTGCCGGTCAGGATGCAGCCGTTCTTGCAATCGGCGGTGTGGACCAGCGTCTTGTAGACGAGGTTGCCGGCCTGGATGTCGGGGAACAGCAGGATGTCGGCATGGCCGGCAGCCGGGCGGTCCTGGGCACCCTTGTGGTGGGCGGCTTCGGGATCGATGGCGATGTCCATGGACAGGGGGCCGTCGACGACGCAGCCGGTGATCTTGCCCTCGGCGTTCATCTTGCGCAGCTCGTCGGCATCCACGGTGCAGGGCATCTTGGGGTTGACGACCTCAACGGCGGCCAGGGGAGCGACCTTCGGGCACTCGACGCCGCAGGCATGGGCCACGGCGACGGTGTTCTCGATGATATGTACTTTATCTTCCAGGGTGGGATAGGTCATAAAGGCAACGTCGGTCAGAAACAGCAGCTGCTCAATGCCCTTGACCTCAAACACGGCGACATGGGACAGGGTGTGGCCGGTGCGCAGGCCGACTTCCTTATCCAGCACGCTCTTCAGGAAGGTCTTGGTGTCCAGCAGGCCCTTCATGTACATGTTGGCCACACCGTCGTGGGCCAGCTTGACGGCCTTCAGCGAAGCCTGGACCTTGTCGGGCTCGTTGATGATTTCGTAGTCGGACAGGTCGATGTTCAGCTCACCGGCGATCTTGCGGATGGCGGCTTCATCGCCCACCAGGATGGCATCGGCAATGCCCTGTTTATGGGCAGCGTCTACGGCCTCCAGAACGGCATCGTCCTCGGCGGCGGCAACGGCCAGCTTCTGCTTGCCGCAGGTCTTTACTTTAGCGATCAGGTCCTCAAAATTCATTTTACAGCACCTCGTTTACTCTACATCACAAAATGTGTGGGAGGGCACAAACCCTCGCATGTTAAAATAATAACATATAGTTGCCCCAGGGTCAAGGGGATAATGTGAAAGATTTGACGCTCGTTTGTCTTAAGGCAACACCGCACAATTCCCGCCTAACGGCTTAAGCACCGCTCCGGCGGCTGCGGCACGGCATCTGCGTTGCCAAAATGCTCGATAATACACAAAGTATTATCTGCACTTTTGGCTTAGCAGTTGCCGCACCTCGTTCGCCGTATCGGCACTTAGAATTATGAGGTATTGCCTTAAGGGACTGCTTCGGCGGCCCCGCCTACCTCGCGGCAGGGCCTTTTATAGCGGCAGGCAGCCGTTAAGCCTTCCTTTTGGGTCTCCAAAAGTAACACCCGACGCCAGGAAGCCGTTAAAACGAGTAAAGCGCCGCAAGGCGGCGCGGAAACGGAAGCAACAGACCCATCTACCTATTTAAATATAACAACCACCTCATCTGCCTTTAGCGCACCTACCAAAAGAAAAGGACAAAATATGTCTGAAAATTAACGAATAAAGCATTGACAAAACCTTAACAAGATGGTAAAACTATAGTAGTGAATTTGGCGAGACCCGCCACGCCACTGCTGCGGCACCGGCCGCCGCCCACCTGAGCAGGCAACATCTGCAACCAGACACGGCGCAGGTGCCTAAATTTCCGCCTGAAGATGTTTAATTTTTAACAATCAAACGGCGGCTTCCGAAAGGTTCAAACCAATATGCCCATTGCCATGTATCCCGGCAGTTTCGATCCCGTCACCCGCGGGCATCTGGATATTATCAAGCGCTCCAGCCGTATGTTCGACAAGGTCATCGTTGCGGTGCTGGTCAACAGTGCCAAACAGCCCTTGTTTACGGTCGAGGAGCGCGTTGCCATGCTACGGGAATGCTGCAAGGACATCCCCAACGTAGAAGTGGATTCCTTCAACGGCCTGACCGTCAGCTTCGCCAAGCAGAAACACGCCACCGTCATGGTGCGCGGCCTGCGCGCGGTGACCGACTTTGAAAACGAGATCCAGCTGGCCCACACCAACTTCGCCATGGCGCCCGGCATCGAAACGGTCTTCCTGGCAACGGCCATCAAGTGGAGCTACCTTTCCTCCACCATCGTGCGGGAGGCAGCCCACTACGGTCAGGATGTTTCCAAGTTCGTGCCGCCCAACGTCGAGACCGCCCTCATCGCCAGGCGCGAAGCAGGGGAACTTTAAATCCAAATCGTATTCACAGCCGGACATCGGCTTTGAAGATAAACAAGTTACTCAATAGTCTATCCGATTACTTTGAAAAGAACATTTTTGGAGGCTACTTATGAAAAAGATCGTCATCGCCAGCGCATGCCGTACTGCCATTGGCAAGTTCGGCGGCACCCTCGCCAATGTCCCCGCTGCTGAGCTGGGCTCCATCGTCATCAAAGAGGCTCTGAACCGCGCCAATGTCAAGCCGGAGCAGGTCGACCATGTTTACATGGGCTGCGTCATCCAGGCTGGCCTGGGCCAGAACGTCGCTCGTCAGGCTTCTCTGAAGGCTGGCCTGCCTATCGAGACCCCCGCCGTCACCGTCAACGTCGTCTGCGGCTCTGGTCTGAACTGCGTTAACATGGCTGCCCAGATGATCGAGGCCGGCGATGCCGACATCGTCGTTGCAGGCGGTATGGAGAACATGGACATGGCTCCCTTCGCTATGATGAAGGGCCGCTACGGCTACCGCATGGGTTCCCCCATGGGCAAGAGCGAGTTGGTTGACACCATGGTCAACGATGCTCTGTGGGATGCTACCGGCTACAACATGCACATGGGCATGACCGCCGAGAATGTCTGCACCAACGAGACCTACCAGAAGAAGTACGGCTACAACCCCATCACCCGTGAGGAGCTGGATGCCTTCTCCTATCGTTCTCAGGAAAAGGCTGCCAAGGCTATTGCCGACGGTGCTTTCAAGGATGAGATCGTCCCCGTTGTCATCAAGGGTAAGAAGGGCGACACCGTGTTTGATACCGATGAAGGTCCTCGCCTGAGCTCCATGGAAGTTCTGGCTAAGCTGAAGCCCTGCTTCAAGAAGGACGGCATCGTCACCGCTGCTAACTCCTCCGCCATCAACGACGGCGCTGCTGCTCTGGTCATCATGAGCGAGGAGAAGGCCAAGGAGCTGGGCGTTGAGCCTCTGGCTACTTGGGTCGCCGGTGCTCTGGCTGGTGTTGAGCCCGAGGTCATGGGTCTGGGCCCCATCGCCGCCACCAAGAAGGTCATGGCCAAGACCGGCCTGACCGTCGACGACATGGATCTGATCGAGGCCAACGAGGCTTTCGCTGCTCAGTCTGTGGCTGTTGGCCAGGCTCTGCACTTCGACCAGGAGAAGCTGAACGTCAACGGCGGCGCTATCGCTCTGGGCCATCCCGTTGGTGCTTCCGGTGCCCGTATCCTCGTCACCCTGCTGTACGCCATGAAGCATCGCGGCGCTCATAAGGGTCTGGCTACCCTGTGCATCGGCGGCGGCATGGGCTGCGCCACTATCGTTGAAATGTAATCATCGGAGGAGTTTACCATGTCCTTTGTTACTACCGAGATCCAGGACGCCGTTGCCGTCCTGACAATCGACCGCCCGAAAGCCCTCAACGCTCTGAACCCCGAGGTTCTTGCTGACCTGAAGGCTGCTTTCGAGGCCATCGATCAGAACACCGTCCGCTGTGTCGTCCTGACCGGCGCCGGTGACAAGAGCTTCGTTGCTGGCGCTGACATCGGCTCGATGTCCACCATGACCAAGGCCGAGGGCGAGGCTTTCGGCAAGCTGGGCAACGATGTCTTCCTGATGATCGAGCACTTCCCGCTGCCGGTCATCGCTGCCGTCAACGGTTTTGCTCTGGGCGGCGGCAATGAGCTGGCCATGAGCTGCGACATCCGTCTCTGCTCCGACAATGCCGTCTTCGGTCAGCCCGAAGTAGGCCTGGGCATTACGCCGGGCTTCGGCGGTACCCAGCGCCTGGCCCGTCTGGTCGGCATGGGCATGGCCAAGCAGCTGGTCTACTCTGCCCTGAACATCAAGGCAGACGAGGCCCTGCGCATCGGCCTGGTCAACGCCGTGTACACCCAGGAGGAGCTGATGCCCGCCGCCCTCAAGCTGGCTGGCAAGATCGCTAAGAATGCCCCCATCGCCGTGCGCAACTGCAAGAAGGCTATCAACGACGGCATCAGCCTGCCCATCGAGAAGGCTGTTGAGGTCGAGGAGAAGCTCTTCGGCGATTGCTTCGAGACCCACGATCAGGTCGAGGGTATGGGCTGCTTCCTGAGCCGCGAGAAGCCGAAGCCGAAACCGGTCTTCACCAACAACTGATTTCCGCCAGCAGGGGAGGGACGCTTGGCGCCCCGCACCCCGCCGTTTTAAAAAGAACATTTTAGAACAAATTGGGAGGTTACTACTATGAAGGTAGGCGTTATTGGCGCTGGCACTATGGGCCAGGGCATTGCAAAGGCTTTTGCACAGGTCGAGGGCTACACCGTGGCTCTGTGCGACATCAAGCAGGAGTGGGCTGACAACGGCAAGGCTAAGATCGCCGCCGGCTACGCCAAGCTGGTTGCCAAGGGCAAGCTGGACCAGGCTGAAGTTGACCGCCGCATGGCTGCCATCACCGCTGGCCTGAAAGAGGATCTGTGCGCTGACTGCGACCTGATCGTCGAGGCTGCTTTCGAGGATATGAAGGTCAAGCAGACCACCTTCGGCGAGCTGGATAAGATCTGCAAGCCCGAGTGTGTTTTCGCTTCCAACACCTCTTCTCTGTCTATCACCGAGATCGGCAAGGGCCTGAGCCGTCCCCTGGTCGGCATGCACTTCTTCAACCCCGCTGACCGCATGAAGCTCATCGAGGTCATCGCCGGTGTGAACACTCCCGCCGAGACCGTGGAGACCATCAAGAAGATCAGCACCGAGATCGGCAAGAGCCCGGTCCAGGTCAACGAGGCTGCCGGCTTCGTCGTCAACCGTATCCTGATCCCCATGATCAACGAAGCTGCCTTCATTAAGATGGAGGGCGTTTCTGACATCGCCGGTATCGACACCGCTATGAAGCTGGGCGCCAACCATCCCATGGGCCCCCTGGAGCTGGGCGACTTCGTCGGTCTGGACATCTGCCTGGCCATCATGGACGTCCTGTACAAGGAGACCGGCGACAGCAAGTATCGCGCTTGCCCGCTGATCCGCAAGATGGTCCGCGGCGGCAACCTGGGCTGCAAGACCGGCAAGGGCTTCTATGTCTACAATGCCGACCGCACCAAGACCGCTGTTGACGCCCTGTAATTGAACCAACCTACGCGCCTGGCGCAGTGCAGAACCGCGCCGGGCTGCGTTTGTTTGAGTATATGGAGGTTTATCAAATGGATTTTACTCTGTCTAAGCAGCAGCAAATGGTCCAGAAGATGTACAAGGAGTTTGCTGAAAACGAAGTCAAGCCCCTCGCCAAGAAGGTCGACGCTGAGGAGTACTTCCCCAAAGAGACCGTCGAGAAGATGGCTAAGCTGGGCATGATGGGCATCTACTTCCCCAAAGAGGTCGGCGGTGCAGGCGGCGATGTGCTGTCCTACGTTATGGCCGTTGAGGAAATGTCCAAGGTCTGCGGCACCACCGGTGTTATCCTGTCTGCCCATACCTCTCTGTGCGCCGCTCCCATTTACGAGAACGGCACTCCCGCCCAGAAGGAAAAGTACCTGCCCAAGCTGTGCAGCGGCGAGTGGATCGGCGCTTTCGGTCTGACCGAGCCCGGCGCCGGCACCGACGCCCAGGGTCAGCAGACCTTTGCCGTGGATGAGGGCGACCACTGGAAGCTGAACGGCTCCAAGATCTTCATCACCAACGCAGGCTTTGCCGATGTGTTCATCATCATTGCTGTTACCGGTTTTGTCACCGATAAGCGCGGCCGCAAGCAGAAGGAGATCAGCGCCTTTATCGTAGAGCGCACCGATCCCGGCTTCAAGGTCGGCAAGCCCGAGGACAAGATGGGCATCCGTGGTTCCTCCACCTGCGAGCTGATCATGGAAGACTGCATCATCCCGAAGGATCGTCTGCTCGGCGTCAAGGGCAAGGGCTTCCAGCTGGCCATGGCTACGCTGGACGGCGGCCGTATCGGCATCGCTGCCCAGGCTCTGGGCATTGCCGAGGGCGCCATCGACGAGACCGTTGCCTACGTCAAAGAGCGTAAGCAGTTCGGCCGCTCCATCGCCCAGTTCCAGAACACCCAGTTCGAGCTGGCCGAGATGAAGGCCCGCGTTGATGCTGCCAAGTATCTGGTTTATAAGGCTGGCCTGAAAAAGCAGCAGGCCATGAACGGCGCCAAGGTCCGCTACAGCGTCGAGGCTGCCGAGGCGAAGCTGATCGCCGCCCGTACCGCCAGCGACGTGACCCGCCGCTGCCTGCAGCTGTTCGGCGGTTACGGCTACACCCGTGATTACCCCATCGAGCGTATGATGCGTGATGCCAAGATCACTGAGATCTATGAGGGCACCAGCGAAGTTCAGATGATGGTCATCTCCGGCGCGCTGCTGAAGTAAGGAGGCAAGACGTAATGAAAGCAATCGTTTGTGTCAAACAGGTTCCCGATACGCAGGGCAAGGTTGCCGTCAAGGCTGACGGCACGATGGACCGTGCCGCTATGGCCACCATCACCAACCCTGATGACCTCAACGCTGTTGAGGCTGCCCTGCAGCTGAAAGATGAGACCGGCTGCGAAGTCGTCGTCGTTACCATGGGCCCGCCGCCGGCAGAAGGCATGCTGCGCGAGCTGATGGCCCGCGGCGCTGACCGCGGCGTCCTGGTTTCCGGCCGCGAGTTCGGCGGCTCCGATACCTTCGCTACCTCCCAGATCCTGGCTGCTGCCGTCAATAAGATCGGCGTCGGCCCTGAGGACATCGTTTTCTGCGGCCGTCAGGCCATCGACGGTGACACTGCCCAGGTTGGCCCCCAGATCGCTGAGAAGCTGCACCTGCCCCAGGTCACCTATGTTACCGAGATCAAGAAGGACGGCAACTCCCTGACCGTGAAGCGTCAGCTGGAGGATGGCTACATGGAGCTGAAGGTTCAGACTCCCTGCCTGCTGACCTGCATCAAAGAGCTGAACACCCCCCGCTACATGAGCGTGCCCGGCATCTTCGAGTGCTACGACAAGCCGCTGGAAGTGTTCGATTACAATGCACTGAAAGATGATCCGCTCATCGAGACCGATACCATCGGCCTGAAGGGCTCTCCGACGAACGTTTACAAGTCCTTTGCTCCTCCGGTCAAGGGCGCCGGCATGAAGGTCGAGGACGCTGCCCAGCTGGTTGGCATCCTGAACGACAAGCACCTGATTTGAGGAAGGAGAAACAAACAATGGCTGAATTCAATGCAATGGACACCGCCGCATTCAAAGGCGTGTGGGTATTCTGCGAGCAGCGTGAAGGTCAGATCCAGACCATCAGCTACCAGCTGCTGAGCGAAGGCCGCAAGCTGGCCAACGACCTGGGCGTGGAGCTGTGCGGCGTTGTGATGGGCAGCGAGCTGAACGAGGACTATGTCAAGGCGCTGGGCGGCTACGGTGCCGACCGCGTGTACTACATCGACAGCCCTCTGCTGAAGGACTACACCACCGATGGCTATGCCAAGGCTCTGTGCGATCTCATTATGGACAAAAAGCCCGAGATCATGCTGATTGGCGCTACCAACCTGGGCCGTGACCTCGGCCCCCGCTGCGCAGCCCGCCTGCACACCGGTCTGACCGCCGACTGCACCCACCTGGATGTGGATGTCGAGAAGTACAAGAACTTCCTGCGCACCACCTCCAACATCGATGTGGACAACACCAAGTTTGAGGAAAACACCAACCTGAAGATGACCCGCCCTGCATTCGGCGGCCACCTGATGGCTACCATCATCTGCCCCCGCTTCCGCCCGCAGATGTCCACCGTGCGCCCCGGCGTTATGCAGACCCAGCCGTTTGACGAGGCCAGCGCTGCCAAGGTCGTGATCGAGAAGGTCACCCCCGCCCTGACCGCCGATGACATCCATGTCGAGGTCCTGGACATCAAGAAGAGCGCCGAGAAACTGGTTGACCTGATCGGTGCTGACGTGGTCGTTTCTGTCGGCCGCGGCATCTCTGCCGACCCCGAAAAGGGCATCAAGCTGGCCGAGGAGCTGGCCGGTGTTCTGGGCGGCGTTGTTGGCGCTTCCCGTGCTGTCACCGATGAAGGCTGGCTGTCTGCTGACCATCAGGTCGGCCAGACCGGCAAGACCGTGCATCCCCGCATCTACGTTGCCCTGGGCATCTCCGGTGCTATCCAGCACGTGGCCGGCATGCAGGACTCCGAGACCATCATCGCCATCAACAAGAACGAGAACGCCCCCATCTTCGATGTTGCCTCCTACGGCATCGTCGGTGATCTGTACAAGGTCGTTCCCGAGCTGATCAAGGAGATCAAGGCCGCCAAGGCTTGATCCCTGCCAGTAAAGCATAAGGGCCGCACCCCGCATAAGGGTGCGGCTCTTTTTATGTGCGGATTACAAAAAGGGGAATGTAGGGGCGAACAGTGTTCGCCCCTACATACGCTATACTGCACAAGAATCCCTAATTACCCATTTACAAACACCCCCAAAAGGTTTACAATAAAAATGCTGCGCATTGCGGAAATAATCGGCGCAGCAAGGATATGCGATTTTACAATCGGAGGTACATCATGGAAAAACTCTTCCACCTGAAGGAGAACCACACGGATGTAAAAACCGAAGTCATGGCCGGTATCACGACCTTTATGACGATGGCCTACATCCTGGCGGTCAACCCTAACATTCTGTCTGCGGCCGGTATGGATGCCGAAGCCGTGCTGATCGCCACCTCGCTGGCAGCGTTTGTCGGCACCATGTGCATGGCGCTGATGGCCAACTACCCGTTCGCGCTGGCCCCCGGCATGGGCCTGAACGCCTACTTTGCCTACACCGTTGTGCTGACGATGGGCTACAGCTGGCAGATGGCCCTGCTGGCCGTCTTTGTGGAGGGCATCGTCTTTATCATCCTCTCCCTGACCAATGTGCGTGAGGCCATCTTCAACGCCATCCCCATGACGCTGAAATCCGCCGTCAGTGTCGGCATCGGCCTGTTTATCGCGTTCGTCGGCTTGCAGAACGCCAAGCTCATCGTCAACAGCGATTCCACCCTGCTGACCTACCAGCACTTCAAGGGCGAGACCTTCCACAGCGTCGGCGTTGGTGCACTGCTGGCCCTGATCGGTGTGCTGATCATCGCCGTCATGCTCATCAAGCAGGTCAAGGGTGCCATCCTGTACGGCATCCTGATCACCTGGGTGCTGGGCATCGTCTGCGAGCTGGCCGGTATCTACATCCCTGATCCCGACGCCGGTATGTATTCGGTCATCCCCACCGCTTTTGTCAGCTTTGATTTCTCCTCTCTGGGCAAAACTTTCGGCCAGGTGTTCAATCTGGACTTCTCTAATTTCAACATCGTCAACTTCATCGTTGTCATGTTCGCATTCCTTTTTGTTGACCTGTTCGACACGCTGGGCACCCTGATCGGTGTTGCCTCCAAGGCTGACATGCTGGACGAGGACGGCAAGCTGCCCCGCATCAAGGGTGCGCTGATGGCCGATGCCGTCGCCACCAGCGTAGGCGCTGTGCTGGGCACTTCCACCACCACCACCTACGTCGAAAGCTCTTCCGGCGTTACCGTGGGCGGCCGCACCGGTCTGACCGCCACCACCACCGCGGTGCTGTTCCTGCTGGCCAGCATCTTCAGCCCGCTGTTCCTCACCATTCCGTCCTTCGCCACCGCCCCGGCGCTGATCGTCGTCGGCTTCTACATGATGGGCGCTGTCGCCAAGATCAACTTTGACGACATGACCGATGCCATCCCGGCGTTCCTGACCATCCTGGTCATGCCGCTGGCCTACAGTATTTCTGAGGGTATTGCCATCGGCATCATCTCCTGGACGCTGATCAACGTCCTGACCGGCAAAGCCAAGGAAAAGAAGATCGCCCCGCTGATGTATGTGCTGACGGTGCTGTTTATCCTGAAGTATATTTTCCTGTAAGCTAATAAAGCAAAAATCCGCAGCCCGTAAAAAGGCTGCGGATTTTTTGCATTATACTAAAGGGGCGCCCTGCGTTTGGCAGCGCCTTATCTATTTATAAGATGCCGCGTCCCAGCGCAAAAGTCAACCTTCCACCGCCGGGGCGGACAGCAGCTCGGGTGGTAACTCGCTCTCGTCCTCATTGACGAGGGAATCATCGACATCGAATGTCGCATTAAAGGCCTTTGCGGCAGCATCCGCCAACAGATCGACATCGACCAGTTCACTGTCTGCCATGACATACAGCAGCTTATCATCAAAGCTGACCACGCGGGCCTTATCTGCCTCCACGCAGACCCACTTGCGCATGCTGATGTTTTCCTCCATCGAATCGGCAATCTCACGGGCATCGGCCTTGTCCTTGAGGCGCAGCAGCACCAGGCTGTACGCCTGGCTGCCGGTCATCGGCTCGCTGATGACCGCCGCGTCCACCTTGCTTACATTGTTGGCGGTCAGCCCGGCCAGGTAGCCGTACCAGGTCTCGTCGGTCAGGTCGATGCCAGTTGTCTCCATGCCCATCAGCTCCACCGGCTGGATCTTATAGATCGCGTCCACCATATCGCTCAGCTCGGCGTCTGGTGCAAGCGGGGCATTTTCATCGATTTCGGGCTCGGGGTCAACACTAAACTCCGGGTCAATCTCCATGCCTTCCTCCGGGGTGGTGGCAGGTGCGTTCAGGTCCGGGGTGGGGGTGGGCGTTGCCTCGGTGGTCTTGTTGCCGCAGGCCGTCAGGGCCAGGGCGGCCAGCAGGGCCGCGGTCAGGGTCAGTTTTTTCATAGAAGTATTCCTTTCTCGGTCAGTATTTCATGGGGAGAAAATCGGACGTCCCAGCCCTCGCAAGGCAGGTCGCCCAGCAGGGCGGCTGCGGGGCAAACCAGCAGCCGCCTGCCTTTATAATGTGCAAGGAAGCGGTCATAATACCCGCCGCCGCGCCCCAGCCGCACACCGTCCGGGCTGGCAGCCAGGCAGGGAATCAGCGCCAGCGCGCCATCCCCCAAATGGGCGGTATCAAAGGCAGGCAGGGAAGCGGGCGCTTCCAAAATGCCATAGGCCCCCGGCTGCAACTGCGAAAGCGCTGTGATCTCCACCCAATCCATCTCGGTGCGGCTCAGCACCCGGGGCAGCAGCAGACGCTTGCCCTCGGCCAGTGCCTGCCGCAGGATGTCGGCGGTGTCCGGCTCGTCCGGCATGCTGGCAAAGGCCAGCACCGTGTCGGCGTGCTGCCAGGCGGGCAGGGCAAACAGCACCCCGGCCATTGCGTGCCCTACGGTATGCAGGTCCACGGCGGCGCGGCAGGCTTTGGCAAGCTTGCGGGCTTCGGTTTTGGTCATGGCTGTGGCCTCCTTTTTCCATCATTGTACCATATCCGCCCCTTACCCTACAAGACGGTAAAACGCGCCCGATGTTACACCCTGCGCAAAATTTGTTTAAAATATGTCCGCCATCTTGCCCAGTGGGCCAAACAGGAGTATAATATATACTGTATCGCTATGTGTATACTATACTGTAATTAAATAAAGTCAATTGTCGAAAAGGAGAATAAAGAACATGAGTAAGTTTAATTTTGTCAAGACTGACATCCCCGAGGTGCAGATCATCGAGCCGACCGTTTTTGGTGACGACCGCGGCTATTTTATGGAGACCTACCAGATCGACGATTTCGCCGCCGCGGGCATCGATAAGCCCTTCGTGCAGGACAACCAGAGCCGCTCCACCAAGGGCGTGCTGCGCGGCCTGCATTTCCAGACCAAGCACACCCAGGGCAAGCTGGTGCGCGTGACCATGGGCGAGGTGTTCGACGTTGCCGTCGACTGCCGCCCCAACAGCAAGACCTTCGGCAAGTGGGTGGGCGTGACCCTTTCCGCTGAGAACAAGAAGATGCTCTGGATCCCTGAGGGCTTTGCCCACGGCTTCCTGGTGCTGTCTGATGTGGCTGAGTTCTGCTACAAGTGCACCGACGTCTACGATCCCACCGCCGAGGGCGGCATCCCCTACGACGACGCCACTGTCAACGTCCAGTGGCCGGACTGTGGCTGCGAGCACAAGACCAGCGCTAAGGACAAGGAGCACACACCCTTTGCCGACCAGAAGTTCGAGTATTTTGAGAAGTATTGAGGATAAGCCGTGCAGAACCTGAAAAATAGCTTTGCGGGCTTTTGGAAGTACCGCTACCTGCTGCAAAACCTGATCACCCGCGACTTTAAGCTGAAATACCGCCGCAGTGTGCTGGGCGTGGCCTGGAGTGTGCTGAACCCCCTGCTGACCTGCCTGGTCATGTGGGCCGTGTTCGGTGCGCTGTTCAACCAGCGTGGCCAGGGCATCGAGGATTTCCCGCTGTTCCTTATCATCGGCCAGCTGATGTTCAACTTCTTCCGCGAGAGCACCGCCATGGCCATGGAAAGCGTGCTGAAAAACGGCCCGCTGCTGCGCAAAGTGTACATTCCTAAGTATATTTTCCCCTTGGAAAAGTGTTGCTTTGCGCTGGTCAACTTCTTCTTCAGCCTGGTGGCGCTGTTCATCGTGGCACTGCTGACCTGGTCCCACATTTCCGTCAATACCGTGCTGCTGGCAATCTATCCCATCGTCATGCTGTTTGCGTTCAGCCTGGGCGTGGGGCTGATCTTGTCCACCATGTACGTTTTTGTACGTGACATCATGCATATTTGGGAGGTTTTCTGCACCCTGCTGGTCTACGGCAGCGCCATCTTCTACGACCCGCGCCAGATGGAAAGCTGGATGCAGCACGTTATCAACCTCAACCCCATTTATTGGTACATCACCTCGGTGCGTTCCTGCGTGATGTGGGGCGAGGGGCTGACCCCCAACATGGTGCTGATCCCGTTCCTCTGCGCCGCCCTCAGCCTGGGCCTGGGTGTCTACGTCTTTAAAAAGAATCAGGACAAATTTGTCCTGTACATGTAAGGGGGCAGCGCTATGGCAGAACAGAAACCCATTATCTCCATCGACCATGTGTCGATGCGCTTCAACCTTGCCAAGGAAAAGCACGAGAGCCTGAAAGAATATTTTGTGGCGCTGCTGCACGGCGGCATCCGCTTTGATGAGTTCTTTGCCCTGGATGATGTCAGCTTTGACATCATGCCCGGTGACTTTTACGGCCTGATCGGCCTGAACGGCAGCGGCAAATCCACATTGCTCAAGGTCATTTCCGGCGTGTACAAACCCAGCGCGGGCAAGGTCACCGTCAACGGCACCATTGCCCCCCTGATCGAACTGGGCGCGGGCTTTGATATGGACCTGACCGCCCGGGAGAATATCTACCTCAACGGTACGGTGCTGGGCTACACACCGAAGTATATCGATTCCAAGTTTAATGACATTGTAGAGTTCAGCGAACTGGAAGAATTCCTGGATGTTCCGCTGAAAAACTACTCCTCCGGCATGGTGGCCCGCCTGGCTTTTGCGGTGGCGACGATGACCAAACCGGACATTCTGATTGCGGACGAAATTCTGTCGGTCGGCGACTTCCTTTTCCAGGAAAAGTGCGAGAAGCGCATGGCCGAGCTGCTTTCCGGTGGTACGACTGTGATTCTGGTCAGCCATTCCATCGACCAGATCGAACGCATGTGCAACAAGGTGGCCTGGTTGGATCATGGCCACCTGCGCCGCCTCGGCCCCACCGCCGAGATCACGGCAGAGTACCGCAAATTCGAGAAAAAAGACGCCATGCCGGCCAAAATCACCGAGGAATAACGATGAGCGAGAAACCGAACAACGAACGCCCCGCCGACCTGGCCGTACAGGACAGCGTGGGCGGCATGGCCAAGCGCCTGCTGAACCCCGCCCACCTGCGTGATCTGGCCAAACGCGGTGCCGCCACCCTGCACGAGCAGGGGGCCGAGCAGCTTTGGCGCGACGTGAAGTTCCGCGTCGGGCTGGCGCTGCACCATGACGATTGGCGCCACCGGGCGGATATTCCGCTGAAACGGGAGCTGAAAGCCCAGCGTGCGGCGAACCTGCAGGGACCGAAAATCAGCATCATCGTGCCGCTGTATAACACACCTGCGAAGTTTTTTGATGAAATGCTGCGCAGCGTGACGCGCCAGACCTACCAAAACTGGGAGCTGGTGCTGGTGGATGCCAGTGACCCGGACAAGCGCTTGGAAAGCCGCCTGCCCAAGGCCGTGCCCGGTACCATCGTGTACGAGCCGGTGGAAAACGGCGGTATTGCGGCCAACACCACCCGCGGCTTTGAGATGGCCCACGGCGACTACATTGCCCTGCTGGACCACGACGATGTGCTGTACTTAAACGCCCTTTTCGAGGTTGTGCAGACCATCCAAAACACGGGTGCGGACTTTGTCTATAGTGACGAGATCGTACTCTCGGCGGATTTGAAAGAGTTGGGCGGTTACCACTTCAAGCCGGATTTTGCGCCCGACTACCTGCGCGGGGTGAACTTTATCACCCATCTGGCGGTGTTCAGCCGACCGCTGCTGGATGCTGCCGGTGCCTACGAGTCCAAGGAGTTTGACGGTGCTCAGGACCACGACCTGATCTTGCGCCTGACTGAGAAGGCACAGCGCATCGAGCATATCAAAAAGGTGCTGTATATCTGGCGCGGTCACGCAGGGTCCACCGCCGCAGGCATGGAGGCCAAGCCCTACGCCATCGCGGCGGGGGAGCGGGCTATCGACGCCCAGCTGCAGCGCCTCGGCCTGCCCGGCTGCGCCATGGCAGTGCCCGACGCGCCGGGGGCGTTCCAGGTGCGGTACGAGCTGACGGGCAGCCCGCTTATCAGTGTGCTGATCCCCAACAAGGACCACACCGACGACCTGGACCGCTGCCTAACCAGCCTGTACCAAAACGCCGGGTACGATAACTTTGAGGTCATTGTCATCGAGAATAACTCCACCGACCCCGCCACCGAGGCCTACTACCAGACCATCCCCGGCCGGTTTGCCCGCTGCAAGGTGGTGCGGTATCAGGGGATGTTCAACTTCTCGGCCATCAACAATTTTGGCGCGCAGTTCGCTGACGGCGAGCATCTGCTGCTGTTGAACAACGACATTGAGGTGCTCTCCCACGACTTTTTACGGGAACTGCTCAGTTACAGCCAGCGGCCCGACGTGGGCGCGGTGGGCGCAAAGCTCTACTACCCGGACGACACCATCCAGCACGCCGGTGTGCTGATGGGCATCAACGGCAGCGCGGGCCACAGCCACAAGAGCTATCCCCGCACCGCCGTGGGCGACATGTACCGCCTGGTCACCACCCAGGACTACATGGCCGTTACCGGCGCCTGCCTGATGACGAAAACCGCGCTGTACCGTGCCAACGGCGGCCTGGACGAGGAAAAGTTTGCCGTCGCCTACAATGATGTGGACTACTGTTTAAAGCTGTGGCAGCGCGGCCTGCTGAACGTCTATACCCCCCGCGCCGAGGCTTACCACTACGAAAGCAAGAGCCGAGGTCTTGACACGTTAAGTGAGAACGCCAAGCGCTATGAGCGGGAAAAGGCCAACTTCTACGCCAAATATAAACAGTATATCGACAATTACGACCCCTACTACAACCCGCATTTCAACAATTTGTTTGAAAATTTCGGGTTGAAGTGAGGAGGTGTTTTGCATGGAAAATAAGTTTGATACCCAGTTTTTAATCGAAGGCCACGACCTCGACGAGGACGCCATCCACGACGGCATTTTGAACAGCGCCAAGGGCGATTGCCTGTTGGTCGTCGGCGACGATGATGTCGTCAAGGTGCATTACCACACTGACACCCCGTGGAAGGTGTTGGAATACGCCGCCACCCAGGGCGACATCCACACCATCATCATCGAAAACATGGAACGTCAGTCCAACGGCCTGCACGGCTAATATTGTTTAAAATGTTTAAAGTTTCTTCGCTTACCTTCTTTTCAAAGAAGGTAAGAAATCCTCGATAAAGGAGCCACCACCATGAGCCTGGAAACGAAACGCATCAAGGAACTGTTCGGCTATGCGCGCACCCTGACGAAGGAACAGGGCGTCGGTGTGATGGCGGCCCGGGCGGCAGGGTTCTTTAAGCGGCGGTTCTTCGGCAAAAAGGCCCGCTACCTGCCCGCCAAGCAAACGCTGGACACCCAACGTGCGGACGCCGGGCAAAACGCCAAAAACTGGCCGGCTATCAGCATTTTGACGCCGCTGTACAACACACCGCCGCAATTCCTGCAGCAATTTCTGGACAGCGTGCAGGGCCAGACGTCCCCCAACTGGCAGTTGGTGCTGGTCGATGCCAGCGATGCGGCTTACACCGACGTGGAGCGCACCGTGCAGGCCCGCGCGGCATCCGACCCGCGCATTGTCTACCGCAAGATTGAAAATAAGGGCATCGCCGCCAACACCAATGAGGCCGCCAAGCTGGCCACCGGCACCTACCTGGCGCTGGCCGACCATGATGACATGCTGGCTCCTCACGCCGTCTACTGCATGGGCAAGCTGCTGGCTGAGACCGGCGCGGACTTCGCCTACAGCGACGAGGCCTTGTTTGAGAAAACCCCCGAACACCCCCGCGTGGGCCACTTCAAGCCCGACTACGCGCCGGAATACCTGATGGCCGTCAACTACATCTGCCATTTGGCGGTGTTCAAAAAAGAATTGTTCGAAGCCGTGGGCGGCGAGCGCCCGGAGTGTGACGGCGCTCAGGATCATGACCTTTTCCTGCGGCTTATCGATGAAATGCAGCGCCGCGACCCTGCCGCCAAGCCGGTGCATGTCCCGCAGGTGTTGTACTACTGGCGGGTGCATGCGGCCTCCACCAGCGGCGGCACCGGGGCTAAGCCCTACGTGGAAGCGGCCGCCCGTAAGGCGGTGGCCGACCATCTGGCCGCCACCGGCCGACACGGCACTGTGGAGCCGGGTAAATTCCCAGGCACCTGCCATGTGGTGTGGGACCTGCCAGACCCGGAGCCGCTGATTTCGATCTTGATTCCCAACAAGGACCACACCGATGATTTGGAGAAGTGCCTGCACAGCATCTACGCCAAAACGACCTACGAAAACTTTGAGGTCATCGTCATCGAGAACAACTCCACCGACCCCGCCACCTTCGACTACTACAAGCGCATCCCAGAACGGTACGACAACGCACGGGTGGTCATGTACAAGGGCGGGTTCAACTTCAGCCGCATCAACAATTTTGGCCGCAAATATGCGGCAGGCAAGTACCTGCTGCTGCTCAATAACGACATCGAGGTTATCGGCGGCGACTGGCTGACCCAGATGGCAGGGGAGTGCGCCCAGCCCGGCGTGGGCATCTGCGGCGCGATGCTTTACTACCCCGACGACACTATCCAGCACGCGGGCATCATCACCGGGCTGGGCGGCTACGCGGGGCACAGCCACAAATACCACAAGCGCGGCGGCAGCGGGTATATGTTCCGCCTGGCCACTGTGCAGGATTTCTCCGCCGTGACCGCCGCCTGCCTGCTGGTGCGCACCGCCGTGTACGACAGCGTCCACGGTTTGGACGAGGAGTTTACCGTCGCCTACAACGATGTGGACTTCTGCCTGCGGGTGCGGGATGCGGGCTGGCGCATCGTCTGGACGCCCTACGCCGAGCTGTACCACCACGAGAGCAAGTCCCGCGGCTCGGACGAGAACGACCCGGCAAAAAAGGCGCGCTTTGACGCCGAGCATGACCGTCTGTACGCGGTGCATGGCAAGGAGAACATCCTCCATGACCCCTACTACAGCCCGTCCCTCTCGCTGGATTACGAGGACTTCCGCGAGAGCGGCGACCTGCGCCACCTGAAGTAACAGTTGAAGATCCAATAAAAAATCCCCTGCAGCGTAAAACTGCGGGGGATTTACTGTTGCCTGTTAAAAATTACTTGGTGCCGAAGATACGGTCGCCGGCGTCGCCCAGGCCGGGCACGATATAGCCGTTCTCGTTCAGCTTCTCATCCAGGGCGCCGACGTAGATGTCGACGTCGGGGTGAGCCTCATGCAGAGCCTTCAAACCCTGGGGAGCGGCCACCAGGCCGATGAACTTGATGTGCTTGGCACCACGCTTCTTGATCTGGGCGATGGCATCGCAGGAGCTGCCGCCGGTTGCCAGCATCGGATCCAGAACAAAGACCTCACGCTCGTTGATGTCGCTGGGCAGCTTGCAGTAATACTCGACAGGCTCCAGGGTCTCCTCGTTGCGGTACATGCCAATGTGGCCGACCTTGGCGGCGGGGATCAGGTTCAGCATACCGTCGACCATGCCCAAGCCGGCGCGCAGAATGGGCACCAGGGCCAGCTTACGGCCAGCCAGCACCTTGGTGCGGGCCAGGGCCACGGGGGTCTCGACCTCGACTTCCTCAGTAGGCAGGTCGCGGGTGGCCTCGTAGCACAGCAGCATGGCGATCTCGCTTACCAGATCGCGGAACTCCTTGGTGCCGGTGTTGCGGTCACGCAGCAGGCTGATTTTGTGCTGGATCAGGGGATGGTCAACAATTTCTACAACGCTCATGGTGGTATCTCCTTGTACAAATATTTATTCCAGCCTGCCCGTGCAGGCAAAGTCAACAGGGGTAATGGGTTACAGGTTCTCCAGCGCCATCATCTTGTCGATGCGCTTCTGGTGGCGGCCGCCCTCGAACTCGGCGTTCAGGAAAGCGTCCACGATCTGGCAGGCCAGGCCAGCGCCCACCACGCGGCCGCCCAGGCACAGGGCATTGGCGTTGTTGTGGCGGCGGGTGAACTCTGCACTGAAGGTATCACTGCAGCAGCAGGCGCGGATGCCCTTGATCTTGTTGGCGCACATCGACATGCCCACGCCGGTGCCGCAGCACAAGATGACCAGTGCGCAGCTGCCGTCCAGCACGGCCTTGCAGCCCTTGGCGGCATAGTCCGGGTAGTCCACGCTGGCGGTGGAGTCGGTGCCAAAGTCGGTGCAGGCAACGCCCAGCTCATCCAGATGTGCTTTGATAGCTTCTTTCAGCTCGTAGCCGCCGTGGTCGGCAGCCAGTGCGATCGGTTTGTCAAACTTCATTGGTTATTTAGTCCCCTCTGTTTGTTGTTTTTCGCGTTCAGCGCGTTCACGCTCCGCCTGGCTCAACCGGTGGTAGTCCGGCAGCAGGGCAGCAGGCGGCACACAGGCCCCGGCTTCCCACATGGCTTTGGCGGCCAGCGCCACCCCGGCACCCCGCAGCACCTGCAAGGCGGGCGGACAGGCTGCGATCCCGCAGACCTGCTTATAACTATTGTAGCACAAAGTTGCGCCATCGCCAACAAAAAACAGCGGTTTTTTGCAGTCTTGTACAAATTTTTCCAAACTTGTTACGGGGGCGGCGGCGTCCTCGGTCAGGCGGGTGTGGGTGGCCAGGTCAAAAGCGCCCCAGTACACCTGCCCGCGGCGGGCGTCCTGCGCACCGATGACAGTGCCCTCGCCCGCCAGGCCATAGGCCAGCGCTGCCATGGTGGAAACGCCCGCGCAGGGGATCTGCCGCGGCAGGGCCAGCCCCTTGACCACCGAAAGCCCGATGCGCAGCCCGGTAAAGCTGCCGGGGCCGCTGGTCACGCCCAGCAGGTCGATGTCCTCCATCGTAAGCCCGCAGGCACGCAGCGCGGTGTCGATCATGGGCAGCAGGGTCTCGCTGTGGGTCATGCCGTTGTTGCACTGGGTCTCGTACAGCAGGGTGTCGTCCCGCAAAATGGCTACGGCGGCGGACTTGCCTGCGGTATCTACAGCCAGGATATTCATACAATCACCTATACGTTATGTAATAAAATCTATAAAATCAACCAATCGTAATCTTGCGTGTCGTCTCGTCCACCCGGTCGATGTGGATATGGATGGGCTGCTCCTGCTCGAGCAGGTCGGCGCAGTTCTCGCTCCACTCGCAGGCAACCACCGCGCCCATGTCCAGATAGTCGTAGAACCCGGCGGCGGCAAGGTCGTTCTCGGTGTGGATGCGGTATAAATCAAAGTGGGCCAGCGGGCGCGGGCCGCGGTAGTAGTTGACGATGGCGAACGTCGGGCTGGAAACTGGGTCGGTGCAGCCCAGCCCCTCGGCCAGGCCCTGGCAGAACGCTGTCTTGCCTGCGCCCAGCCCGCCGGTGAACGCGATGAGCGCCCCGCCCGGCAGTGTTTTGGCAAACTCCCGCCCGGCGGCAATGGTCTCCTCGCGGGAATGAGTGATGATTTCCATAGGAAAACTCCTTTTAAGGGCCCACGGTATTGCATAAACCCCGCGCCCTGATTCGTACTATATTATAATACGAAAAGCGCGATTTGTAAAATTTAATTGCAAAGTTGGCATATTGCCGCGGGATGCGGTATAATATGCGGTAGAAAATATATGGTACGCAAAAATTTTGGAGAGGAGGCCAGCCCATGTTTGCCCTGTTACGCCGCTACCTGCGCCGGGTGGATGCGCTGTATCTTGCGCTGTGCGCGGCGTGTTCGGCGGTCAGCGTGGTGGTGCTGGTCTCCATCGGGCAGACGCAGCTCGGCTCCAACAACAAGGCGTCGGTGCAGCTCATTGCAAGTTTCCTGGGCATTATGCTGGCGGTCATTTTCTCCACGGTGGATTATCGTGCCCTGGCCCGCGCCTGGCCGCTGCATGCCACGGTGGCGTGGGGACTGGTGCTGCCCACCCTGTTTTTGCACAACTTCCGGGCGGGGGTCGTCACCATCGGGTACGATGCGGGCGGGACCTCCAATTACAGCTGGTATCGGGTGGGCGGCATGACTTTCCAGCCTGCCGAGCTGGCAAAGATCAGCTTTATCTTAACGCTGGCGCTGCATTTAAGCCGGGTGCGGGGCCGGGTGAATCAGCCCAAAAACCTGCTGCTTTTGCTTTTGCACATCGGCGTGCCTACGGCGCTCATCCATATCCAGGGCGATGACGGTACAGCGCTTGTTTTTCTCGGCATTGGCGTATTTATGCTGTACGCGGGCGGGCTGTCCAACTGGGTTGCGGGCGGTGCGCTGGCGGCGGGCGTTGTGGGCGGCGGCGCGCTGCTAAAGCTGCGCCCCGGCATCTTAAAAGGCTACCAGTTCAAGCGCATTTTGGCGGTCATCACGCCCGATGACCCGAACCTGGCAGATATTACCTACCAGCAGAACAAGGGTGCCATGGCCATTGGCACCGGCGGGCTGACCGGTACGGGGCTGTTCACGCCGGAGCATATCTTTGTACCCAACGCATGGAACGATTTTATCTTTGCGTATCTCGCCAATGTGCTGGGCTTTGTGGGCGCGGCGGCGGTGCTGGCGCTGCTGCTGGGGGTGTGCCTGCGCACGCTGACGGCAGCGCTGCAAAGCCGGGACGCTTTAGGCCGCAATATCTGCGTTGGCATTTTTGCCGCGCTGTTTTTGCAGACGGTCATCAACCTGGGCATGAACCTGCAGGTGCTGCCCGTGATTGGTGTGACCCTGCCGTTTTTCTCGGCGGGCGGGTCGAGCGTGGTGATGATGTACTTCTGCGTCGGCCTGGTGCTGAGTGTAGGTTTGCAGGCGCGACGCAGCCGTGTGGATGCAGTGGCAATCTTGTGAGGTCAGCCCTCTTTGCCTTTGCAGGAATCGCCCATGCACAGGCTGGGGATCAGGCAGAGCGAGGCCAGCCCAACCAGGATGAACACGGTACGGGACAGCCAGGACAGCGAGCCGCCCAGCAGCCAGCCCACGGCGTTAAAGCCCCAGATGCCGTAGATGCCCCAGTTGATGCCGCCGATAATGGCCAGCAGCAGCAAAATCTTTTTGAATACGGACATAAAAATCCCTCCCTGTACGCCAGTATGGCGCGTTGGGGAGGGATTTATACATAGTGCGGTCAAAGCCCCCTTTACACAAGGGGACCGCTTAGGCTGCAATATCTTTATTGTTTAGAGTTTCTTCGATCCCTTCTTTGCAAAGAAGGAACAAAATCCCTGTAAAATCAGTTCTTCAACGCCTGCATGGGGGCGGGGATGCGGCCGCCGCGGTGGATCATGACGGCGGGGCTGAACTTGCTGATGGGCATGATGGGGGCGTGGCCCAGCAGGCCGCCGAAATCCAGCACGTCGCCTGCCTTGTGGCCGATGGCCGGGATGACGCGCACAGCGGTAGTCTTGCTGTTCACCATACCGATGGCGGCTTCGTCAGCGATCAGGCCGCTGATGACCTCGGCGGTGGTGTCGCCGGGGATGACCACCATGTCGATGCCCACGGAGCAAACGGCGGTCATGGCTTCCAGCTTTTCCAGCGTTAGGCTGCCGCAGTTGGCCGCGTTGATCATGCCGTCATCCTCGGACACCGGGATGAATGCGCCGGACAGGCCGCCGACATGGTTGCTGGCCATCACGCCGCCCTTTTTGACGGCATCGTTCAGCAGGGCCAGGCAGGCGGTGGTGCCGCAGCAGCCGCAGCTTTCCAGACCCATTTCTTCCAAAATATTCGCAACGCTGTCACCGATGGCCGGGGTGGGGGCCAGGGACAGGTCGATAATGCCCGCCGGCACACCCATACGCTCGCTGGCCAGGTTGGCCACCAGCTGGCCCAGACGGGTGATCTTGAACGCCGTGCGTTTGACCAGCTCGGCAACTTCGTCCATCGGGGCATCCTTGGGCAGCTTGGCCAGGGCAGCACGTACCGCACCGGGACCGGAAACGCCCACGTGGATCTCGCAATCCGGCTCGCCTGCGCCGTGGAAGGCACCCGCCATAAAGGGGTTATCCTCGGGGGCATTGCAGAAAACGACCAGCTTGGCGTCGCCCATACACATGTTGTCCTTGGTCAGCTCGGCGGTCTCGCGCACGACTTCGCCCATCAGCTTGACGGCATCCATGTTGATACCCGACTTGGTGGAGCCGATATTGACGCTGGAACATACAATATCGGTCTCGGCCAAAGCGCGGGGGATGGCCTGGATCAGGCGGCGGTCACCGGCAGAAAAGCCTTTGTGCACCAGCGCGCCGAAGCCGCCGATGAAGTTGACGCCCACGGCCTTGGCCGCGCGGTCCAGGGCTTTGGCGTACATGACCGGGTCCGCATCGGGGGCGGCGCCCAGCAGCATGGCAATGGGCGTAACGCTGATGCGCTTGTTCACGATGGGAATACCGTACTCGCTGCTGATGCTGTCCACGGTGGAGACAAGGCTGCCCGCCAGGCGGGTGATCTTGTTGTAGATCTTCTCGCAGGCTTTCTCGCCGTCCGGGTCGATGCAGTCCAGCAGGCTGATGCCCATGGTCACGGTGCGGACGTCGAGGTTTTCATCGGTCAGCATGCCGATGGTTTCCATAATGTCGTTGCGGTTCAGAATTCGCATCTCCCAATTCCTCCCCGTCAGATGGTGTGCATGGCGTCAAAGACTTCCTGACGGGTCACGGTGACCTGCATCTTCATCTCAGCGCCCAGGGCGGTAAAGCGGTCCCGCATGGCAACGTGGTCTACGTTGCAGTGGGCCATGTCCACCAGCATGATCATGCAGAACATATCCTGCATGATGGACTGGGTGATGTCCTCGATGTTGATATTCAGCTCAGCGCAGACGGCGCTGACCTTGGCGACAACACCCACGGTGTCGCGGCCGATGACGGTGATAACTGCTTTCATACGATATACCCCCTCATAAAACACCGGCCCAATTGCCGGATTATCAGTATTATAACAGAATGGCGGGAAAGAGTAAAGAAAGTAGGACTTTTAGAACGAGTGAAGGCCCCCTCTGGGTGGGTGACTCCCCACAGTGTGGGGATATGTCGCGAAGCGACAGAGAGGCCCGGCTACGAAGTAGTCCCGCGAAGCGGGTGGGGGGAGAGAGCCTAAGGCGTAACAGCAGTTAGTGGCATTGTCTCTCCCTCCGCCCCTGCGGGGCACCTCCCTCGCAAAGGGAGGCTTTATGCTCTACGACATCAAAACTCCGCGCTGTGTTCCTCCGCCCGAATATCATCCCGTTCCAGCTCGGCGAGAATTTCGTCATCGCCCTGGTGCAGCAACAGCTTTTGGCTGTACTGCTCAAAGCGCTCGCACTCGTTCTCGGCCAGATAGGGGGCAGAGTCGGGGCCAAGAGCCAGCTCGTTGACGAAAACGACCATCTCCTGCCCGGTCTCACCGAAATTATAGATCCGCTCCATAAAGTCAAAGGCAAACTCCAGCGCGTCCCCGGCGGCAGTCACGGCGTCCTCCCGGCGGCGTACCTGGGCATTGAACTCGGCCCGCACGGCGTCAAAGGCATCCTCGGCGTCCAGGGCTTCGTCCAGCTTTTTGCCCCAGGCGTCCAGCAGGGCGGCGGTGCGGATGCGGGCGGCCAGTTCCTCGGGCAGCAGGCTGGCGGCGGCTTTGGCTTCCTCCAACCGCTGGCGGTAGCTCTCGCACTGCTCCGTAAACAGGGCGGCAGGCCCGGCCTCGGGCTGCTGGTTCAGCGCCCGCTTAAAACTGCGTAATTGCTGGTAGCAGGCATCGGTCACAGCGCCAATGTTCCGCGCGGCGGCAAAGCGGGTGTTCAGGCCCGCCAGCAGCAGGCTGACCAGACTGATGCGCTCGTCAAAGCCGGCCTTGACGGCACGCTCCACCACCGCATCAAAAGGCTTGCCCTGCAAAATGTCCTCGACGCCGTAGTCCTGATGGTACTTGCGGTACAGCACCCAGTAGGCGGCGAAGTCCCGGGCAACCTCGGGATGGCGCAGGTATTGGCCGATGACTCCCTCATCCACCGGCAAATCCAGCTTGTCAGCGGCCTGCAAAAAGGCAGAGAGGTCCTCCCACCCGCGGGCGGTGACGAACTGCACGCCGTCCACATCGTTCTCGATTTTATAAAAATGCTGGGGCCGCAGTTCCAGATAGGCCGTCACGGCGGGGTGCAGGCGGTGGGCGCGGGCGTACTCCTGCCAGACGCTCAGCTTCGGCTCAATGTCGATGCGCCGCACGCGGTCCAGCGTGACCAGGTCGAACTCCCGCACGCTTTTGTTGTACTCCGGCGGGTTGCCGGCGGCCACGATGATCCACCCGGCGGGCACGGCCTGGTTGCCGAAGGTCTTGCACTGCAAAAACTGCAGCATCGTGGGGGCCAGCGTCTCACTGACGCAGTTGATCTCATCAATAAACAAAATGCCGTTCTGTTTGCCGGTGCGCTCCATAGCGGCGTACACGCTGGCGATGATCTCACTCATCGTGTATTCGGTCACGCTGCGGGTCTTGCCCGCGTAGCTGCGTTCCCGGATAAAAGGCAGGCCGACGGCGCTCTGGCGGGTGTGGTGGGTGATGGTGTAGGCCACCAGCGCAATGCCGCACTCCTGGGCGATCTGCTCCATGATCTGGGTCTTGCCGACACCCGGCGGGCCCATCAGCAGGATGGGGCGCTGGCGTACCGGCGGGATCAGCGGCGCACCGGTGTCATCGCAGGCAAGGTAAGCCCGCACGGTTTGTTTAATTTCCTCTTTCGCACGTTGAATATCCATAGCGCATCATCCTTTCGGCGGGGCTTTGCGGTCGTGTTGCTCAATCGATTCAAATTCCTCGGGCTGCAAAATCAGGCGCATGGCCCAGGGGGGTACTTCCGGCGGCGGGGTGCCGTCCTCCAAAAACAAAAAGGCGGTCTCAAAGGGCGGCCGGTGGGCGGGGTAGATGCCCTTGCCGTCGGTAAAATACAAGACGCCCTGCAGGTCACGGAGCTCGCCTTGCTCCCGCAGTTCGGCAATGCGGGCAAACGCGGGGCGGAAATCGGTGCCGCCGCCCCCGTGCAGCGTAAAACGGGCGGTGTAGCGGTCCAGTGCGTCCAGATCGGTCAGCCAGGTCTCGTCCCGGATGGCATTGTCCGCCTGCAGCACCAAAATACGGCACTGGCGGAAAAAGCTGTCCTGGCTTTTTAATAAGGTGAAGGTTTCCTTTAAAAAGGCTTTCACCAGCTCCCCGGCGGTGGATTCGCTGGTGTCCAGCACAATGACAAAGTCGCGGATCTTTTTCACCTCGCGGCTTTCCAGCGGTTCGATCAGCGGCAGATTGCCGTACACCCGCAGGCCGTAGCTGTAAAAGCCCAGGTCGAATTCTTCGGGGTCGAGATGGGGTTCCTCATGCCAGACAGCGAACCTGCGCAGAAAATCCCGGTAGCTGCGGCGGCTTCGGCTGGCCTGTACTTGCGTTTGCAGGGCGCGGGCACCGGCGTTTTCGCCGGCGTGCCGGCCGGATTCCTCCATGCTCAGCTGCGTCTGACGGCCCAGCTGCTCCCACTGTTTGCCCTGCATCTGGGCCTGCGGGCTGTCCGGGTCGGCAGGCCAGAAGCGGTGGTCGTCGCAGGTGAACTCCCGCAGCCACCTGGTCAGCGTTTCCTCGTCGCACTCCCGCAGTACGCGGTAAATAGGCCCGGCGGCCAGCAAGCCGCATTGGCGCTGCAATTGCTGGTAGGCCTGCTGCCGCAGCCAGCCCACCGGGCGGGTGGTGGCCGGGGTGTTCAGGCTGTCCAGCGTGTTTTCTACGGCGATGTCGCAGGCCAGCCCCCACAGGGTGCGGTCGCGGCCGCCCCGCAGCCACAGGTGGCGGAAGATGCAGTGCAGCACGCTGTGCAGGTAAGCCCGGGGCAGGTAGCGCCGGTTTTTGCGGTAGGTGGCCAGCACCCAGGCAGGCGGATAGCACAGGCGGGCACCGTCGGCGGCAAAGGCCGCGCCGGTGGTACCGGGGGGCAGCGGGGCAGGGGGCAGGGCACCCAGGGCGGCGTTCAGGTAGCGCTGGTCGAGATACAACTCGCCCCGCAGCTGATCCATAATGCGCCGTGCCATCGTGGATTCCCACTCGGTTTGGGTTTGGATGTGCTTAGCCATGGTGCCCTCCTTTCTACAATACGTAACGTTATATTTGCTAATATTCTACAAATCGTAAAAATCGTACGTTTTTTTCGCGGCACGCTTGGGGCGGCCTAATAACAGCGCGGCTCCCGCGCTCCACCCCTGCCGGGCGCAAAAAGCGGCAGCGTTGGCGGTGGGCAGGCCCAGGCCAACCAGCAGTTTCACCGCCGCTTCATCCCGGGCGGTGATGGCCAACGTAAACGCTGCGTCCGGGTGGGCAGTCAAATAAAACTCGTAGTCGGCGCGGGCATCGTCGCCCAAACCGTAGGGCAGGCAAAGCCGCCCCAGCGCAAGGCGGCAGAGCTTTTCCTCACTTTCGCCCACGCAGGCCTGGGCAAAGCTGGCGTCGTAGGCGGCAAAGTCCAGGCTGCCGTCCGCCGCAAAGCATTGCCGCATGCGGTAGCCCTCGCCCTCGATGCTGTGGTTGAAAATGTGTGCGGGGGTGTTTTCGTCCAGCAGCTCAAAATATTCGGGGTAGAACAACCGCGCCCCGCCGGTGAACTCCACCGTCACGTCCGCGCTGATGGCCACCAGCAGCCGGCGCAACCCCGTTGCCTCGCCGGGACCGGCGTGCAGCTCCAGCACTTCCAGACTGCGGCAGTTGGTAAACAGGTCACTGCCAAAGCTGTCGGCCGCTTTGCCCAGCCGTATCCGGCGCAGCTTACGGCAGTTATAAAAGGCCGCGCTGTCAATGACCCGCACCGTGTCGGGCAGGGTGACTTCCTGTACAAAATTGCCGGTGACCTCATGGGTGTCGGCGCTGTCCGCAGGCCACAGGGCACCGCCGGTCACGGCCCTGTCGGCAAAACAATAGGGGCCGATCTCCACCACGGGCAGGCCATCCACGGTATCCGGCACCACCGGGCAGGGTGTATCGCCCAGCACCCGCAGCACCCGCGCACCACGCGCGCAGTTTTCCCCCCGTGCGCAGTTTTCCCAAAGTACGGCCACAAAAAACACCCCTTTACATTGCCCACATTATAGCATAAAATAGTGTGGCAAGAAATATGAAATGGAAGAAAAGACAAGAAAAACGGAGCAAAAACATGGCAAATGTCAAACAGACGGATATTCTGACCGGCAGCATCCCCAGGCAGCTGCTGGCCTTTTTCCTGCCGATCTGGTTCGGCACGCTGTTCCAGCAGCTGTACAACACCGCCGATACCCTCATCGTGGGCAACTTTGTGGGCACCCGGGCGCTGGCAGCGGTGGGCGCAACGGGGGCGTTCGTCAACCTGCTGGTAGGCCTGTTCGTTGGGCTTTGCAGCGGTGTAGGTGTCGTGGTATCGCAAAGTTTCGGTGCGCGGGATCATGACGGCGTCGACCGCCAGGTACACACAGCGCTGGTGTTCAGCGTGGTCATCGGTGCGGTTCTTACGCTGGCAGGCCTTGTGACGGCCCAGCCCATGATGCGCCTGATGGGCACGCCGGACGAAATTCTGGATACATCCACGCTGTATCTGCGCATCTACTTTTTGGGCATGATACCCCAGATCTTGTACAACACCGGCACCTATATTCTGCGTGCCATCGGTGATTCCAAGCGGCCGCTTTACTTCCTCATCGCCGCGTCGCTGGTCAACATCGTGCTGGACGTGGTGTTCATCGCGGTGCTGGGCTGGGGCGTGGCCGGTGCGGCCATCGCCACGGTGGTCAGCCAGGTGGCCAGCGCCCTGCTCACCCTGCGCTGCGTCATCGGCTCCGAGGGCATGCCTTGGCATGTCTCGCTGGACAAAATGCGGATGGAGCCGGGCATCCTGGGGGCCATCTGCACCATCGGCATCCCGGCGGCGGCCCAAAGCGCCATGTACAACCTCAGCAACATGGTCATCCAAAGCTGCATGAACAGCTTCGGCACTGACACCATCGCCGCCTGGGGCGTCTACGGCAAAATTGATTTCGTATTCTGGATGACCATCAACTCGCTGGGCATTGCCATCACCACCTTTGTGGGGCAGAACTTCGGCGCCCGCCAGTACGACCGCGTGCGCAGCGGCGTGCGGGTGTGTATGGCCATGGCCGCCGGGCTGACGCTGCTGGTCAGTGTCAGCTTCTACTTTGGGGCCGAGCCGCTTTTCCGCGTGTTTACGCAGGATAACAACGTGGTGGCGGTGGGCGTGCAGATGATGCATGTGCTGACGCCGGTGTACATCACCTATATCAGCATCGAGGTGCTGTCCGGCGCACTGCGCGGCTGCGGCGACGTCCGCGTGCCGACGCTGATCACGGTGTTTTTCGTCTGCGGCCTGCGGATGCTGTGGCTGACCACGATGGTCCCGCTCTATCACACGATCGCCACGGTCGAGTTCAGCTACCCCCTGACCTGGACGCTGGCGTCGCTGCTGTTTATCCTCTACTACCTGCGCGGCGGTTGGCTGAAACGCTGCATTGCGAAGCGGGACGCACAAACCTGATCGTAGGGGCGACCACTGGTCGCCCGCGGCCGTTTGCCGCATGAGCAACTTTCCCGGCAAGGCGCTGCCACGCCAAGTTGACGGGCGAACAGTGTTCGCCCCTATATGCTCTATCATTGCAGGGAAGTAGTATTGCAGTTTCCAGGTATTACCCTATACCTGGAAACTGCAATACTACTTCCTGTGCTATTTTCTCATAGAAAATTTCATGAGCTGGATAGTGAAATAATGAAATTTTGAGAAAATGGTTAGCATATACTATCTATTATTTCACTTTACTCCACGCCATCGGCTTATAAATATAAATAAAACAACGATGGCTCGACATTGTATCAAAATCTCAAAATTTCAATATCCCACCACCCAGGGATTTGAAATTTTGTGAGATTTTGCCTATAAACCAAACAGCCAGCCCCCAAAACCGGGGCTGGCTGTTGTGTTCAGGTACTGCGGTTGGTTTCCAGCGTCTCGACAAAATGTACCGGGTCGATAATGGAGTTGCCATCTGTGCCGGTGGCGGCGGTGGAAAGCAAATACCGCATGATCTCATCGCCGGTCAGGGTGGGGTCCACCTGCCAGCCCAGGGCCATCACCCCGGCGCAGTAGGGGATGCCCCAGCTCAGGCCGCCTTGTCCGTAGTGGGTGTAGCCGAACTGCCCGGCGGTGTATTCCTCGGCTGTTGTGCGGTAAGAGCAGGGGAGAGCAAGTGCATTTTTTGCAAACACCGAGGAACCGTCCTCGCCAGGAAAGCCGACCCGACAGGCGGCTGGGTCATCCCGGGCGTTTGGGTCAAGGACAGCAGGATAGGGCATAAGGCGGTCCGGTTTTGTGCCTGCGCCCTCTGCGGTCAAAACCAGAACCCCGGCTTCTTCGGCACGGGCGGCTGCGGCGTTCCAGAGGTCGGTGTTCTGGAACATATCGGCGGAACCGGGCGCAGCCGAAACGGAAACGACCCGAATCTTCTCACCTTCGGGCAGCGCCTCGTTTTGCTCCAGCACCCAATCCAGTGCATCCGCGGCATAGCGGCTGTCTTTCAGCCAGGAAGGCCAGGCCGCATAGTAAATGTGGGCATCCGGCGCCACGCCGATGGTTTTGCCCGCCAGCAGGCTGGCTACCGCCGGACCGTGCATGGAACCGGTCTCCCCCTCGCAGCCGGTATCGTAGTAAGCGGCGATGCAGTCGGCAAATTCGGGGTGGTCGGTCAGCAGCGGCTGGTCCAGGATGGCGACGTTCACGCCCCTGCCGGTGATGCCGCGCGCCTGCAAGCTGCGCACGCCCAGGCCGGGGTCTTTGCACGCCTCCAGCAATGCGGCGGCTTCGTCCTCGGCCCCGGCAAACGCAGTGCCGGTGTTGTAGGTATAGGTGTACAGCTCAGAGGCGTTGTATTCGTCGGGCTGATAGGTCTGCTTGGCATAGTCATCCAGCCAGGGCAGATAACGCAGGTCGCTGTAAGGCTCAACGGAAACGGCAGGCTCAGAAATTTCAGGCACGTTTTCGTCAGGCAGCGCAGTGGGCGCCGGTGCGGCAGGGGATGCGGCGGGATTCACCGCCCCGGCAGCCCCGCAGGCCGTAAGGCCCAGCGCCAGCAGCCCGGCAGACAAAAGCATGATGCGTCTCATGGGAACTCCTCCTTTTTCCGGCCTGTCAAAAAAGCCCGGCCGCTCCGATTTTTCAGGGCAGACCGGGTCTTGCTATGCGAATTAAACTTTAAAGCTGTCCTTCAACGTCACGATGCGGTTGTAGGTGCCCGCGTGCTTGCTGTCGGGGGTGAAGTAGCCGTTGCGCACGAACTGGAAGCGGTCACCGGGCTTGGCGTCCTTCAGGCTTTCTTCCAGCTTGGCGTGGGGCACGGTGGTCACGCTGTCGGGGTTCAGGTAATCCTTGAAGTCAGCATCGTCGGGGATGCTGTTCATGTTGGATTCGGTAAACAGCTTGTCGTACAGGCTGACCTCGGCGTCGATGCAATGCTCGCAGCTGACCCAATGGATGGTGCCGCGCACCTTGCGGCCGTCGGCGGGGTTGCCGTTGCGGGTCTCCAGGTCGGCGTTGGCATGTACGGCCACCACGTTGCCGGCCTCGTCCTTGTCCACGCCGGTGCAGCGCACCAGGTAAGCGCCCATCAGGCGCACTTCGCTGCCCAGGGTCAGGCGCTTGAACTTCGGCGGCGGTACCTCAAAGAAGTCGCTGCGCTCGATCCACAGCTCCTTGGTAAAGGCCACGGGACGGGTGGTGGTGTCGTTGACCTCGCGGTTCGGATTGTTGGGCAGGTCGAACATCTCGCACCGGTCGGCGGGATAGTTGTCAATGATGAGCTTGATGGGGTCCAGCACAGCCACACGGCGCTGGGCGTTCAGCTCCAGCTCGGCGCGCAGCACGGCCTCCAGCTGGCGCATGTCCACCAGGTTGTCGGCCTTGGAGATACCGGCCTCCTTAACAAAGGTGAAGATGCTGGTGGGGGTGTAGCCGCGGCGGCGCAGGCCGGACAGGGTGGGCATGCGGGGGTCGTCCCAGCCGTCCACGATGTGCTTCTCCACCAGTTCGCGCAGGTAGCGCTTGCTCATGACGGTGTTGGTCACGTTCAGGCGGGCAAACTCGCGCTGCTTCGGGAATTCCTTGCCGAACAGGTTCCGAATGACCCAATCATACAGCGGGCGGTGGTTCTCAAACTCCAGGCTGCACAGGCTGAAGGTGATGCCCTCGATGGCGTCCTGGATGGGATGGGCGAAGTCGTACATCGGGTAGATGCACCACTTGTCGCCCTGGCGGTGATGGGTCACATGCTTGATGCGGTAGATGGTCGGGTCGCGCATGTTCATGTTCGGGCTGGCCAGGTCGATCTTGGCACGCAGGGTCTTTTCGCCGTCGGCAAACTCACCGGCGCGCATGCGGCGGAACAGGTCAAGGTTTTCCTCAGGCGTGCGGTCACGGTACGGGCTGGGACGGCTGGGTTTGCCGGCGTCGTTGCCGCGGTACTCCTGCATCTGCTCGCGGGTCAGGTCGTCCACGTAGGCCTTGCCCTCGCGGATGAGCTGCTCGGCATATTCATAGCAGCGCTCAAAATAATCGCTGCCGTAGTAGATGCCGCCGTTGGGGTCGGCACCCAGCCAGTGCAGGTCCTGCAGGATGCTCTGCACGTACTCGTCACCCTCGCGGGCGGGGTTGGTATCGTCAAAGCGCAGGTTGAACAAACCGCCGTAATGCTTGGCGATGGTGTAGTTGATGAAAATTGCCTTGGCCGAACCAATGTGCAGGTAGCCGTTCGGTTCCGGCGGGAAACGGGTATGTACCACGTCGACCTTGCCCTCGGCCAGGTCGGCATCGATAATATCCGTCAAAAAGTTGGAAAATTTCTCTTCTGCCATAATTGCACCCCAAATTTCTAGTATTTACTTATTTTACACCAGTTATAGGTATTTCGCAAGTGGTGGGCGGCATTTTGCGCAGTTTCCCGGCATAAGATGGCCGGGAGAGCGTTTCGCCCGCGCTTTGCGGGAGGTCCGTTTGCTTAATTAAAGCAAGTTCCGCCGCTTTTATCTTGCACCGATTGCAAAATTGTGGTAAAGTTATCCTAATTAGAGGAATACCGAACATTCATAGAGGGGGACTACCATGCAGCTCAATCCGCATTATGCCGAGCTGAACGAGAGCTATCTCTTCAGCACCATCGCCCATAAAGTCGCTGATTACCAGAAAGCCCACCCGGAGGCCGATGTCATCCGCCTGGGGATCGGTGACGTCACCCTGCCGCTGGCCGCTTCGGTCATCGAGGCCATGCACAAGGCCGTCGAGGAGCAGGGCCGCAAGGAGACCTTCCACGGCTATATCCCCAGCGAGCAGGGCTATGCGTTCCTGCGCGAGGCCATCCAGAAGTACTACACCAAGAGCGGTGTATCGCTGGATATGGCCGAGATCTTCATCTCTGACGGCGCCAAGAGCGACCTGGGCAACCTGCTGGACCTGTTCAGCCGGGATAACACCATCCTCGTGCCCGACCCCGTCTACCCGGTCTACGTGGACGATAATGTGATGGCCGGCCGTAAGATCCTGTACCTGCCCGCCACCGCCGGGAACAACTTCCTGCCCATGCCGGACGAAGCCCCCCACGCTGACATCGTCTACATCTGCAGCCCCAACAACCCTACCGGTGCCACCTACTCGGTGGAGCAGCTGAAAGCCTGGGTGGACTGGGCCAAGCAGAACGATGCCGTCATCCTGTTTGACGCCGCCTACGAGTGCTTCGTCACCGAGCCGGGCCTGGCCCGCAGCATCTACCAGGTCGAGGGCGCCAAGGAGGTGGCCATCGAGGTCTGCAGCTTCTCCAAGATCGCAGGCTTCACCGGCACCCGCTGCGGCTATACCGTGGTGCCCACTGCCTTGGCCGGCGGTAAGCTGAATAAGATGTGGCTGCGACGCCAGACTACGAAATTCAACGGTGTTGCGTATGTTGTCCAGCGCGGTGCTGCCGCCGTCTTTACCGAGGAAGGCATGCGCGAGATCCAGCAGAACCTGGACTACTACCGCGCCAACGCTGCCGTCATCGCCGCCGCCCTGGACGAGGCCGGTGTGTGGTACTGCGGCGGTAAAAACAGCCCCTACATCTGGCTGCGCTGCCCCAACAATATGGGCAGCTGGGAGTTCTTCGACTGGCTGCTGGAAACGGCCAACGTGGTCGGCACCCCCGGCGAGGGCTTTGGCCCCTGCGGCAAAGGGTATTTCCGTCTGACGGCTTTCGGTGACGCAGCCCGCACCAAAGAGGCTGCTGCCCGCATCAAGGCCGCCCTGGCTGCACTTTAATTCATCGGAGGAACGTACAATGAAACCGAATGAAGAAATTATGGAATTCCTGAAGGAAAACCCTACTTTCTACCTGGCCACCGTGGATGGTTACCTGCCCCGCGTGCGCCCCATCGGCTTTGCCATGTGGTATAAGGACCACCTGTGCATTGCCCTGGGCAAGCACAAGGCCGCCTACAAGCAGCTGCTGGACAACACCAACCTGGAGATCTGCGCGGCCAACGACCGCGGCGAGTGGCTGCGCGTGCAGGGCACTGCCAACTTTGACAACACCCCCGAAGCCCAGGCCGCCGCTTTCCAGGTCATGCCCCAGCTGGCCGACCTGTACAACGAGGAGACCGGCCACAAGCTGGGCATCGTCTACCTCGACCACCTCTCCGCCAGACTCTTCTCCATGTCCGGCGTGGTGAAGGATATTATGAACTACTAAGCAAACCGCAATAAACAAAGCGCCCCCGCAGACCAACCAAATCTGCGGGGGTGTTTTTGTGCAATTTTTTGATATGCGCGGGCACACGAAAAAATCCAGAAAGGCGCAGAGAAAATCAAGACAGCGCATAGGAGCTCGCTCCACTCCGTTCCGCTCGCAATCCACCTAATCTCCAAGCCAACTCCAAGAACATTCCAAGCAAAATCAACGCATTATCTCATGTTTTCCCGCATGGGACAGAATGAGAGAGGATTGGAAACAAAAAAGAAAGCAGGCCCCGTAGCCGGATGGCGGAGGGGCCTGCGTGTGGATTCTTAACTTGTCTCTTTGTCCTTCGGTGAACGCCCTGTATCATAGTAATATAGAAAAGAATATAAGTCAATATGTGACGACAAACTGTAACTTTTATAAATGCACTTATAAAAGGCCTTGACAATTTATGCGTGTGGAAACTATGCTTAAAGTGTGGGCAAAGGCTATGATATGGAAAGGTAAGGGATAAGGGTGACTGTTTCGATTGCTGATATAAGGCATGCGATTGAAATTATGCTTATTGAAATATACCCGGATATTTCTGCGCTTGGTGAGGGTTGTTATTCACTGAATGATATTTTAGACCAGCTGATATTTGAACTTATAAAAGAAGAATACAAAAAGTATGCAGCGAGAAGGCCAATTCAGTACTATCTTGACCTATATGATAGTGAACACTATGGAACGAGTCGCAAATATACCCGGGCATTACAATATGCACAATTCTATAAGGATTTTGATAATGAATGTATAGAAGAAGCTTTTGGGTTACGACTTCCAGAACTTGAGGCACAGGATGTGACTGGCAGCAATGTGTTTTCTGGGCACCGATTTACAGAGTGTGAATTTCTTCAATTTAAAATGCAGGCAGAGTGTAGATTATTAAATAAACTTCATGGAAAGCAGTTAGACAATTCAAAAAATGTGGAGGAAAATGATTTCAGAAAATTTTTTGAAGAATACTCTAATTTTATTACTGAATTGGAACCACAACTGAGTTCAAACCCAGAGCATGTTATTAGCTGCGTATTAGCATATTATGGGTTGGAAACACATTTCTTAACTGAATTTTTATACCGCCTTACATTATGTGCTGAAAAATCTGGATTCCCCAAAGAAATACACACAGAGCGTATTTTGTCTGTGTGCGGCTTGACAACATTCATTCCAGAAACAAAGTGGTGCCCAACGGTTCTTTTAGCAGACCTGTGTATTTTACCTAAATGGTATATTTGGGGTCAAGACATTTTTAATGCTAATGATAAAGACTGGAAAGAGCAGGAACGTTTGCTTTTGGACTGTAAGCAAATGAAAAATATAATTCTCCAAAAAGCAGGAAAAGAACTTGTAGAGCTGGCACATTCCTGTACTTGGAAAGATAAGGAAAATTTCATTGCTGAAAAATACTGGCTATGGGATAATAGCCCAGATTATAAGTGGACATCGGAAAGAATTCGATATTACAGAAAACTTCATGCAGCAGTTACAAGGGAGTTTCCCAAACCACATATTAAGTGACATCCGATTTTTTGATTATATGATGAGTTGCGAAATATGCTAAACTCCAGTTATCAAATATGAATCAACTGGAGGCATTTTAATGGAAAAAAATTCGGTGGCAGTACGGCGTGAGCAGGCAAGCATAATTGTGGATGTGATTCGCTTTTTATTGCAACATTCATGTATCGAATACGACGGACCAAAACACACGGTAAGGCTAAAATATAGTGGGCCTAATGGGTGGAACGTGATGCTTAATACGTCATTTGATACTGCTTTTGTAGAAACGAAAGCCCAGAAGATAATCCCAAAGTAACTTATACAGTGATATTATCTCGCAACTCCCTTTTATACTTGTAATATGTATTCCGTGCAATGCCAATAAGCTTAATGCAATCTGCATCGCTGAGTGTGCCGTCAAAATCCTTGCTGTACTTTTTGATGGCATCCTTGCAAGCGGCAGCTTTCTTGACAACCAATTTGCGGCCACGTTCCTGCCCTATCTGCTTGCCGTTTAGTTTGGCGGTCAGCATTCCCTCTCTGGTGCGTTGGTGCAGGTCGTCAACTTCCTTTTGAGCTTGCGCAAAGGCAAGGCGTATCTGCTCTTTGGCGAGGTCAACGGTGTACTGATTCAGTGCAGCAATTACCGAGGATACAAAACTGTCGGTAGCGGCATTGCCGGTTTTCAGCTGGGTGCTGATTTGCCGCTGGATGGTCTGGCGGTAAGTCTCCGTGTTGATGTGTGGCTCTTTGAGAAAGCAAAGCGTTACATTTTGGGCGTACAGGTCTTCGTATAGTTGGCAACCCTCGTCTGCATTACGGCTCATACGAGATACACTGTCAAATACGATAGTGTCTCCTGCTTGCACGGTGTGAAGCAATTTATCCAATTCTCTGCGGCCTTGATAGGTCGTGCCGGTATATACTTCTCGGATGATATGTGCGGTTGGGTGCGTTGCCAGAATGTTGCGTATTTGCCGTTCAATATTTTGCTGCGGCGTGGAAATGCGGCAGTAACCATATATCTGCATGGCGGTATCACCTCTAAGGCTCGTTAATTTTGATACTGATAGTATACTTACTTTGTCATACGATAGCAAGAACTTTTAATACTACTTGTGCATAGCTTAAATTTGATACTGGAAATGATGGCGGTGGTCGCTTGTGTGACCGCCGCCATCGTTCTACTTTTCGGATGTGGCCGCAAGATTGCACCATGCGCAGGTTTTGCACTCGGCCATTTCCCCGCAAGGGGGAACGCCGGTATCTGGTTCGTATGGGCAGGAATGGTAATCGTATTGCATTGTAGTGCTCCTTATTAAAAGTGTACATATAAAAATGGCGGTCTGCTCTCACTCGACCATTATCACTGTTATTGTGACTTATTCGGCAACAACCATCTTTTCCATACAGTCGCCGCATATCAGGTTGATGACCTTGGTTGCTCGGCAACTGTTGCCACATTTGGGGCAGATATATTTGCGGGTACTGCTTGGCTTTTTCGTTCTGGTTTCCGCTCCTGCACTGCTGTTGCCGCCCTTGGGGAGCGTTCCGAGTACATCCAGCAGGTTAAGGCTCTCGACCATCTGGAAATCTTGCCAGCCCTGCTCCTCTACAAAATCCAGAAGTTCAAGACCGGGGCTGGTAATTGTCCAACCATATTTGGGATGGTGTTCGACTTCCAGACCGTGGGTTTCTGCAATGTGCTTGAAATTCTTGTTGTGATATACGCCGTTATTGCTGGTGTCCTTTATATCGTGTTCGGCGCAATACTCGTGTACCATCTCATGGACTAACACGCCAGCCAGAAAAGCACACTCTTGGTTTAAGCTGGCAGAACTTATATTGATTTCGTAGCGCCGTTCTTCGCCTGTTTTCCAAACCTTACCAGTGGTGAAGTGCCCATACGCGCCAGCGGTCTTTTTCAAGCTGATAACGACCTCCGGCAATTCACCGTCAAAAAAGCGGCTATTAAGTGCTCGGAACATTTTCTCAAGCTGTCCTGCCACGCGGCTCGTTTTAATCGTCTGTTTCATTTTCGTTGTCCTTTCGTCTTAAAAGTTCACTTTTAAATCCCCGCCGAAGCGGTTTGCAGGTTTGGCCCCTGCCGGCGAAAAGAAAAAGTAAAGCCCACACCCCTGTGTCAACAAATCATGGAATATCGCAGCATCCCCGCAAAGTGCGAGAATATGCCGTGAAAGTTTGTTGACTAAAGGGTGTGGGCTTATATACTTTTTTGAGCGGCAGGGCCACGCTTCCCCGTCCCGCCGCAGCGGTGTACCGTACTATTTTTATTAAAAAATACGATATGTATATATTGACATGGTGTATATTATATACTATTATATACATAACGTATTGCATAACGAATTGTATTTCATCTCGTAAGGGGGCGTTCTGATGAACCGCTATTTCATTTCAGATAAAGAAAGCGACATTCTGATTACTGTCGCAACCAAAGTTTTCGGATTGAAAATCGGAGACATCATCAATATGGCAATCAAAAACGAGTTTCTGCCGATGACAGAGCCGTTCCGCACAGAGGCAACGTTCATTTTGCAGTGCCGCGCAGAAAATAAATTGGATGCGTGGGAAATCAAGCAGTCAATGACACGCGGCATCAGGGCGTTAGGAACACGCCCGGTGTACGATGCAGACCGTTTACAGGGCTTTTTTGCCAGATACCATTTGCACGAGGACACAGAGAACTGCACCATAACAGAGAATGATGCCTTGTGGGAATCTGCTGTCGAGGTCTATGAGCTCCTTGGCAAACAGATTTCGACTGGCGGCATCAACAAAATTAACGGTGCTCGCTTGGTAGATGATATTTTTGCTGAGTGGGAGGTTCTGTGGGGCGAAAAGGCTGTGTACGATGTAATGGCAGCGCTTGCGTTTCGTTGTGAACCGAGCCTGCCGTTCAGCTGGTTTGACGGCATCCAGTTCCTTGTAGGAATCGAGCGTGATGCAATGGGACAGTGGTGCCGTTTGCCGAGTAGAAAAAAGTAAGACCTGACACGCCTTGGCGATAGTAAGGCGTACAGGTCGCAGCAAGGGCGGTGCTGATGCTCTGCGCGAAAGTGCAGAACTTGGCACCGCCAATCTTATAGGGGTAGGAACGGCGAAAAGTCGTTCCGATGGGGGCCGCGGCCCCCACTGACGGCAAGCAGGTCTTGTCGGCAGCGGGGAGTCCAGAGGGGTCACGCCCCTTTGGCAAGGTAAGCCCGCAAGGGCGGTGGGAGTTTCCGGGGAAACTGCCATACCTTGTATGGCACATCAGTCCGCGACTAAATGCGCTGCTTCATTGTGCAGGGCATTTCAAGGCGTGGACGGAGGGAACATGAACCCCGTAAAGGAAAGTGAGATTACAATGGCAAGTGTAGAGAAGTTTTCAGCGGGCGCAGTCCGCAATCAACTGCGGCACAATCGCCGCGAAATCGAACATTCCGGCAATCCTGACATTGACCCGTCTCGGCAGGGGCAGGACTATGTTCTGTCCCCCGATAGGGGCATGAGCGATTATGACTATTTTTTGCAGCGCAAATCAGAACTGTACTGCTATAACCGCGATGACGTAAAGGTTATGGCTGGCTGGGTCGTAACAGCCCCGCAGGATTTAGACCCGGAGCGCTACGACAACTTTTTCTGCGCAACATACGATTTTTTGGCAAATCGCTATGGCGAGGAAAATGTCGTGCAGGCCATCGTCCATGATGACGAGGGAGGCCAACCGCATTTGCATTTTTGTTTCGTGCCTGTTGTCGAAGACCCGAAGCACGAGCAGGGCTATAAAATCTGTGCGAACGATGTTCTTGACCGCCGTGAACTGCGCAATTTTCACCCAGACCTGCAACGCTACCTGAACGAACACGGTCTGGAAGATGCCCGCGTTATGACAGGCGTAACCAAGCGGCAGGGCGGCAACCGCACTGTCGCGCAGCTTAAAGCGGAACGCGAACAGGAATACCAGCAGGAAGTAGAACGCCCTGCACTGTATTTCGGTGAATCGTCCGGGCCGGAACTGCGTTTTTGAGGTACAGCCATGAATCAGGCGGTAATGATTATCAACTGCTATCTGTACGGCGCAACGGCAGTCATGCTCCTTGTGTTGCTACTGATAGTATATTTGCGCGGACAGGTGAATCATTTTCCAAATCCATTTGCAAAAAAGAATCTTGTGTATCGACATCCAGCGCAAGCAAAAGGCGTTCTGTTTGGTAAGAAATTTGGTCTGCTGGCCTACTCCCCTGAACAGGACGAGGGGCACATTCTCGTACTGGGCCCATCCGGCACGGGCAAGACAAGTGCGCTGCTGATACCAACGCTGCGCAGCTGGCAGGGTACGGCGCTGGTGGTGGATATTTCCGGCGATATTTCAGCGAATGTCAACACGCCCAACAAAATTGTATTTGACCCGACATCAGAAAATTGCATCCCGTATGATGTGTTTGCCTCAATCAATGAGGTAACGGACGATACCGAACGGCAGGAGCGCTTGGAGCAGCTTGCCTACCTACTGTTGCCAGACAAAGCCAACGACAGCGAGGCAGGCATATTTTTTACAAAGAATGGCCGAAAAATGATAACGGCAGCGCTTATTTGCTACTACGGCATGGATTGGGGCTTTGTGGAAATCTGCGAGTTTTTTCTCGGTCACGATTGGCGCAGTTTGCTGAACGATATTGCAAAGCAGCAGAATCCGATTGCTAATATGTTCATTAGTTCCTTTGCAGGCGCGTCAGAGCAGAACACGGCGGGCTGTAAACAGGCGGCAGACGATGCCTTGAAACTGTTTGCCACAAACGATAAAATTAAAAATGCACTTAGAAAAGTGCCAAGTTATGAAAAAGCCATCAGCCCGGCTACGTTGGAAACCAGTAGCGTATACATCTATATCCCAGATGAAAAGCTCAAAATCTATGGCGACCTGCTGCGCATTATTACGGCCCAGTCGATGGAATACTTTTCATCCAGACCGCCGGAACACAAGCAGATGATTCTATTCTGTCTTGATGAATTTGCCTCGTTCGGCAAACTGCAAATCACCGAGGCCCTGCGCAAGCTGCGGAAGCGCCACATCCGTATTATGGTGCTGACCCAATCGCTGGCTGACCTCGATATGATTTACGGTAAAGATGAACGGAAAGCTATGCTGAGTAACTTTAAGTTTACTGTTCTGCTCGGCTGCAAAGATGCCGAAACACAGGAATATTTCTCCAAAATGATTGGTGAGAAACGTTCCCTATTGGCAACCGACCCCAACCAGAAACCACAACCTATCATCAAGCCAGCCGACCTTGCGCATTTGGAGCAAGACTTCTTTGTAATCTGCGATGATGGTGCAATCCGGCTGCGGAAAAATTTCTACTTCAAATAGTACGTGACATCTACAATAATTTACGAAATGCGGCAAAAAGCGGGTGACAAATGCCCGCTTTTTCGTTATAATAGATAAAAATATGTATCTTTGGCTGCAAGTCCGACTTATGGGATGGAGCATTTGCTACAATATACATAGGGTTAAAAAGTGTACTTGAAATTTGGAGGAATCACGATGCCGGATAATAAAAAAGAGCAGGAACGCGAAGAACTACACCGCGCAATATGGGCGATTGCGGACGACCTGCGCGGGAGCGTGGATGGCTGGGATTTCAAATCCTACGTTCTGGGCATTATGTTCTACCGCTACATTTCCGAGAATCTGACAAACTACATCAACGCGGACGAAATCGCGGCAGGCAACGCGGATTTTGACTATGCCAAGCTGTCTGACGAGGAGGCCGAGCAGGCACGGGAAGACTTGGTGCAGACCAAAGGCTTCTTTATCCTGCCGTCAGAATTGTTCGTCAATGTCCGCGCCCGTGCGCCGCAGGACGACAACCTCAACATGACGATGGAGGCCGTCTTCCGTCATATCGAGGATTCGGCCAAAGGCACCGAGAGCGAGGACGACTTTGCCGGTCTGTTCGATGATATTGATGTCAACAGCAACAAGCTTGGCGCTACGGTGGCAAAGCGCAACGCAATGCTTGTCAAGCTGCTGGACGGCATCGGCGCGATGAAGCTCGGTGAATACAAGGAAAACACGATTGATGCGTTTGGCGATGCGTATGAGTACCTAATGAGTATGTACGCCTCCAACGCGGGCAAGAGCGGCGGCGAGTTCTTTACCCCGCAGGAGGTCTCGGAACTGCTGACCCGCCTTGCTGTCGTGGGCAAGACCGAGGTCAACAAGGTCTATGACCCGGCCTGCGGCTCCGGCTCCCTGCTGCTGAAAGCGGCGAAGATTCTGGGCAAAGAGAATGTCCGTCAGGGCTTCTTCGGACAGGAAATCAACCTGACGACCTACAACCTGTGCCGTATCAATATGTTCCTGCACGATATTGATTTTGATAAGTTCAACATCGCCCACGAAGATACGTTGATTTCGCCCCAGCATTGGGACGAGGAACCCTTTGAGGTCATCGTCAGCAACCCGCCCTATTCTATCAAATGGGAGGGCGATGATAACCCGGTCTTGATTAACGACCCGCGTTTCTCCCCTGCCGGTGTGCTGGCCCCGAAGTCCAAAGCGGACTTGGCCTTTATCATGCACTCGCTGGCATGGCTGGCGACCAACGGCACGGCGGCTATCGTCTGCTTCCCCGGTATTATGTATCGCGGCGGCGCGGAAAAGAAGATTCGCCAGTATCTAATTGATAACAACTTTATCGACTGCATTATCCAACTGCCCGGCAACCTGTTCTTTGGCACAAGTATTGCAACCTGTATTATGGTGCTGAAGAAGAGCAAGGCCGAGAACAAGACGTTATTTATTGATGCCTCGAAAGAATTTGTCAAGGTCACGAACAACAACAAGTTGACCGGGGATAACATTGCAAAAATCGTGGCCTCGTTTGTTGACCGCGAGGATAAGGACTATTTCTGCCGCCTTGTGCCCAATGACGAGATTGCAACGCAGGATTATAACCTGTCTGTATCCACCTATGTGGAGCAGGAGGACACCCGCGAGGTTATCAACATTACCGAGCTGAACGCAGAAATCAAACGCATTGTGGCGCGGGAACAGGTGCTGCGTGACGAGATTGATAAGATTATTGCGGAGATTGAGGCCGAGTAATGGGTAGAACAACCATTTGAAAGCCAAGGAAAAGTGGTTAATGTAAAAAATACAACAACCACTCCGCATTGGTTTTGCAGAATGAAGATAATACAATTAGGAGGGTGTGAAGACTATGGACAATTTGACATCTAAAGAAGCAGCAATTTGTAAATTGAATGTCGCCTTAAATTCACACAATCCAGCGGCGATAAATGTGGCAAAATATGAAGTGTTCAAAGCTGCAAGCAATATTCTGGAATGGGTATCGGACTATACTTTTTTGAGCAAGTTGGGAGTGCCTTTTGATTATGGGGTGGACATAATACGCAAAGGTGAAAGGTTCTATCGGATTCGCACATACGATGAAAAGGTGGATTATTCAGATGCGAAACAGTGGGAACCTCCGCCGTCAAGACCGAAGAACCGAGCAAATGAGCAAGGGCAATGTGCATTGTACTTAGGAAGTACAGAAATGGTTTGCTTGTTAGAGACGCATATAGAAAAAGGTGCGCCCTATATGCTGGCGACATATGAATGCGTGGATGACATTACATTGGCGGGCTTTTTGCAGATGGATAGAAACAATCAACTGCATAATCTTATAGGAATGGTATTAAATGCGTTTCTCATAGCACCAGCAAGGAACGACAAAAATGCAGAACTATTTTCTTTTTTAGATGAATACTACGGAAAATTGACGGTTGACGAATTGCACATATATGATGATATAAAACTTCCGTTTAAATTCGGAGTGCTTAATCAGAAAGGGAACTATTACAAACTAACAAATTTGCTCTGTGAGACTTTTGAAAAGAAATCTTCGGAAGGAATTCGGTACAGCTCTTGTTATCTTCCGATGGAAACAATTGGTATAGAATGCTCAGACTATAATATTGTGCTATACGAAAAAGGAATTTCAAGAATGAAATTTGTTGGTTGCGAGAAAAAGAAGAATACGCAATCATTTACTTCTGTAGGTATAGTAAAAGCTTTGTTAGGAAAGGACGCAAAGAAATGAAATCGGGGATAAATACATTGGTGCTAGAATTGTGTCCTAATGGGGCTGAAAAGAAACCGTTGACAGAGTTAGCATATTATGAAAAAAATCGAATACCTGCACAAAATGTTAATGAAAACACTTACGTTGGCGTAGAGAATTTGTTGCCCAATAAGATGGGAAAGACAGTTGCGGCATCAACCCCCAAAGAAGGCTCCGTCATTCAATTTTTTAAAGATGACATTTTAATAGGAAATATTCGTCCTTATTTAAGGAAAGTGTGGTTGGCAATGTATGATGGCGGCACAAATGGTGATGTTCTGGCAATACACATAGTGGATACAGAACAGGTGTTGCCGAAGTATTTGTACTATGTTTTGAGTTCAGAAGATTTCTTCTTGTATGATATTCAAAACTCAAAAGGGGCGAAAATGCCACGCGGAAATAAAGACGCAGTAATGCAATATTTTGTGTCTGTGCCACCGTTGCCTATCCAACGTGAAATTGTCCGGGTACTGGACAATTTCACGGAGCTTACAGCGGAGCTTACAGCGGAGCTTACAGCGGAGCTTACAGCACGCAAAAAGCAGTATGAATATTACCGCGATACACTTTTGACTTTTGGTGTCCACAGGGAGGGAACATTTGAGACAAAGTGGAGAACGCTGGGAGAGGTTTGTGGCTTACAAGCGGGCAAAGCAATTCCGGCGATTGAAATATCCCCTGTACAAACTAAGGAATATTCTGTTCCGTGTTATGGCGGGAATGGGCTTCGTGGATATGTAAAAACAGCTAACCAGCAAGGAGATAAACCTTTAGTTGGGCGGCAAGGTGCGTTATGCGGAAATGTTTGCTATGCAACAGGTTCCTATTACGCTACCGAACACGCTGTTGTTGTATCAGATAAAGGATTTTTCAATAGCAGATTCTTATATCATGCGCTGGTTCATGCAAATCTTAACCAGTATAAGACCGCAGGAGCGCAACCGGGACTTTCTGTTGCAAAGCTGGAAAAAGTTAAAATTCCAGTGCCGGAAAAGGAAATCCAAGACCGAATTGCAAAAGTGCTGGATAACTTTGATGCAATCTGTTCTGACCTGAACATTGGTCTTCCTGCGGAAATTGAAGCCCGAAAAAAACAGTATGAATATTATCGGGATATGCTCTTGACGTTTGCTGCGGCTGACGACATAATCTTGACAGACAGACAGACAGACAGACAGACAGACAGACAGACAGACAGACAGACAGACAGACAGACAGACAGACAGACA
>ERZ856578.1291-NODE-1291-length-48247-cov-23.068175_pt1 | contig 48247 bp, 38 predicted proteins | sample MGYA00514384_ERZ856578 | MGnify/ENA primary metagenome ERZ856578 (study PRJEB29103, sample SAMN06111958) | human gut metagenome | biome: human gut; feature: ankylosing spondylitis patient; material: healthy_person | host: Homo sapiens | place: China:Hangzhou...
CGGTATAAAGGTGACCCCAATGAAATGGGAAAAATAGAGCTTGCCGCCATGACCATGCTGAAAATATCGGATGAAATGGAAGCGGACGACCTTCTGCGAAAATCAAAACTTCACCAGGACGGACTTGAATTGCTAAAGTACGTGCAAAAGGAAAGCAATAGCTTCTCTATACAGCGGGTACAATTAATCGGGATGCTGGAAGCGAATGAATAAAGAACGGGTGGAAGTTTACTTCACAACCACCAGATCACCTTCCGAAAACCCGACCGTGATGTGCTTCACCCGGAATAAACTTATTCCACCCAATTCATCCTTCAGTTCTTTCAGCACATCCACCATGCCTTTCAGCACATCCTCCCACGGAATCTTGCTTGAAAGCTGCAAATCGTCACAGTTCCTCTCCTTCGGCTCGAAGTCTTCCTCGCATGCCCAGTCATCATCTTCGGCATCGTACTGTTCCGAGCCAATCAGTTCAAGCGTATAGCAGCTTACGTTATCCTCATCCACTGCCTCCCATACGTTGAAGTTCAGCGCCACGATATCATCCGGCAAAGTTTCATGCGCATCAACGTACAGAATCCACCGACGCACAATATCCTTGACCTTCGGTTTATCGAAGGTTTCCATAGGAGCAAGCAGAGCTTGCGAATCCGGAATCTCCTCGTTTCCCCCGAAAAGGGAGAACAGCTTCTTTAGCATATTACTCATTCTTAGTCTATTCAAAAAAACATACCGACAACCATTTTGAATCTGCAAAGGTAACGACAAACCACAAATATATAGTATCTTTGCCCCAATAAATACCGACAATCATGAAGCATCTTACACTCTTGCTCCTCATGCTCTCATTATCTATCAACAAGCAAATGATATAATAGACAGGGCCGAAGCCATTGTCTCCCATAATCCGGACAATGCCCTTATCCTTCTGCAACAATCCAAGCATACAAACTGTTCGCACAACACCTCTGGTGGAAAGGCGACCGGACGGGAGCCGCAAACCTTCTGCGCGAAGGAATAGAAACCGCACGGGCAGCACAAGATAGTGCCTGCACCACCCAGCTGCTAAGATCCGTGTGTTTCATAAACCTAATTTTTGAATGATTTGATGAGACAAAATAAAAGGCAGTGTTTTCGCAACCTCAAGCGTCAATTGCCCGGATTACTATTTTTTCTTCCAGATATAAATATGTACTCCTGCCGTTGCATACAAGCGGCTGGCATCCATCTTGCCGGTATATGCTTCATCAAAGAAAGCCTGCAACTCGTCATCGTCAACTTTCATTTTTCCTAATTCACCCCCTATCAGCCCGGCATCCACGCTTAAACCGATTACTGAATTCAAACGGTATTCAAGCCCTACCGTGAAATTTCCGCCTAAAGTATTAGCTGTAGCAGTTATATCACCCGAGCCGCCTATTTTAGCAGTTTCCTTATAACGCAACCATCCCCAGCCAACTGCACCGTAGATGGTTAACTTCTCGCCCAGCACCCATCGGCCAGTGAACTGAGGGGCAATATATAACAACCGGCCGACATCTTCCAACGTCGCCGTCTGATAACCATCAGTAAGGGGAAACGATTGTTTAATACGAAATTGCTGTACCAGTACTCCCCAACCCCAACGATTGTAATAGCGGGACATCCCCAGCCTCCATTCAAGACCTGTAGTCATAGCTGAATCGGGCAGACCTTCAACATCTTCTGTAGACAAAATGTACCCCACACCTATACCTCCATAAAAATAACCAATAGGCTGCTTACTCCAATCTGTACCTTTTTTACGTATTTGCGGGCTTACTTCTTGTTTAGATTGTGACGGACTGTCTTGTTTCTCTTGGGCTTGCAGGGAGAATACTCCCCCGAGCACGATTGCTAATAGCATGATTTGTTTCTTCATATTATATGTGTTAGTTAAAAGTTCATTATCAAAAAGATTCCTTTTCCTCAGGAGGATATACTATTGTCCAATTTGCTTGTTCCATATCTGCCAATGAAACCCGATAATGATGGAGAATAGGGACATATTTACGAATTGTATCACAAGGTTCATACATATATTGAGAATAGGTTTCACTATCCATAATCAAGAATTGTAAACAAGGTATAATATTGAAATCGGCTTTCCAACCTGTGTCGTCCACACTATGGACAAGAAATGAAGAGCCTTTTGGAATTTCTACTGCTCCAACTCGACATAAAAATAACGTATCAACACTTGTTATATTTCTTTTTCTATATTCCTGAAAAACAATATCCTGTTTTGAGTTATTTACAAGTGTTATGTATTCTTCACTCTGTTTCGGACATGCCGATAACATACATGACAATAAACACAAGGCTGCAATTTTAATTATTTTCATAAATCAAGTAATTAAATAGTGTTTTCTAAGTTTTTTAACGCTTACTAGCATTATAAATTCCAACACCAACAGTACCAACAATAGGAATCCTCCATGATACATAATCGTACCACTTCGCTTTTAATTTTAAATTTCCTATATTCTCTCTATCTACAGAATTATGATAATCATAACATCCAGACTGGACCACATGGAGAAAATCCCGCATAACAGGAACAGAATAGCTATCCGTTTGAACGTTCGGATTCTTAAAAGTAAAAATGTTGTTTTCATGCGATATTAAGATTTTATTGACGCTTCAAATAACCGCAACTTTCATATAAAAACAAAATACTATGTGGTAACAATGGTAACAGGCAAATCCTTACAAGTAACAACTCCAGTGTAAATCACAGATTATCAATCAAAAATACTTTATCAAACAATTCTTCCCCCATTTTATTCTTAATCCTGTTCTTGCGGGTTTTTATTGCGTCGGAAGTGACATTCATCACATCCATAATGATCTCCTTCGGACAATGAAGTATGATCAAAGCGCAATACAACAAATCATCGGTAGTTAAGGAAGAACAAGAACTGCTTAAATCTTCCATCACATCCACAAATGTTCTCCTGATATCAGTTATAATCAATATTCTATGATTTTTTATAATGCTGATACATTCTTTGGGCTTCGCTTTCTGCAATTCATTTAATCTCCTATATCCTTCTGTAGACTTAAACAAGGAAATACAAATTTCAAACTTCGCTTCTTTCAATTCATGTAGTTTATTGTTTTTATCTTCTTCATGAATATCTTTTTCATCCAATAACAGTGTTTCGGCACGATTATCCATCAGTTGCTTCTGCAAAGCGATATATTTGTTCTTAAGATGTCTATCTCTCCACATAAATAGAAAAACCAACGCTAAAACAAAGAATAAAAACAATATAATCAAGAGATTAGTCGTCTGTTCCTGCTTAACAGACAATTTGTACTTATAAAATTCTAACTGATGATTATCCATCAACTCGTCAATTTCTGCACGATCATTCATTGCCTGAATAGAATCATAACAAACAATAAAGGAATCTGCATATAAAACTGCATTTTCCCAATCAGAGAGTTCCTTATTTACACGATATATATTATAATAATTTGAAGTTTTAGTATATATATCAGGAGATGATTTACTTAAATACCAATAATAAAGAGCTGAATCCTTCTCATTCATATTATACAATATATCGCCTTTCACAGAATATGCAGAAGTTATATCTTCCATATTCGACAGACTGGTTATAGCTTTTGCAATACACGTATGAGCTTGTTCATATTCTCCCCGTTTATTATAAACTCCGGACAAATCCTTATATATAATGCCCAACAGCACCGGATAATCCAGCGAAAACGCCATCGACAACGCCTGTTTATAATAATATGCCGCACTATCCAATTGAAGTTCAAGAAAAAAAGTTGATCCAATTCCCCGCAGATTATGAAATGCCCGCAGGGTATCATGAGCCTCCCAATTTATAGCATAAGCATTTCTATACATACCTCTCGCTGTTTCTTCCATGTTCCGCTCATTATAACAATCTCCCAAATGATTATATGTCATGGCCACAAATTCCGAATCACTTCCCTCCGGCATAGTCCTCAACGACTTTAAATAGAAGTCTATTGCAATTGGCATATCCCCCTGCTCCCGATATACACACCCCCAATAAAAATAAGATTTCGCCAACCTTTCCTTATCCCTGCCATTCTCGTAATAATCAGCAGCAGTCCGTATCAAAGAGTCATCCTCCAACGGCACATAATTCTTATATCGTGCCTGCGTCAACAGCAGTGCATACCATGCCCGGTTTGCTTTCCCCATTTCCTGCGGTGCAGAGATTTCTTCCAACAGTTGCAGTGCACTGTCAGGACACGGCTGCATCAACGAATCAGCCAACATCAGGACATAGCTGTCCGCATAAGAATTCTTTCCGCATGAACCCAACAATAAGGTAAACAATATAAAGGATAATAAAGCAGGTAATAGTTTTCTCATGATTATTTTGGTTTTCCCGTTCTGTTTCCACAAAGATAACAACAAATCCCGAGAAGTTCACTCAGAAAAGATGCAATTAAAGTACAGGTATCATAGATTTATCCTTTTGACAATTTGCATATTTTGTAAGCCGAGAGCGCGTTGTTTCCGCCCAAGTGCACACGAGAACAGAAATATGCGAATAAAAATAAGTAAACAGCGGATTACTAACGTGATATCGAAATCATTACATTTATTCCAGAGCAAAATATTCCTTCAGAAACCTTTTCATAAGAGATAATCAAGACGCAAATAGGATCGTTATCGGTAAGTAGTAACCTTTTTACCTATAAGTAGTAACCATAGCACCTATAAGTAGTAACCCTTTTGCCCGGAAGTAGTAACCCTTTTCTGCATAAAACGCTTGTAAACACGCAAGAATATGCAACAATAGCGCATATTCAGTCTCTGTTTATTCACGAGCTACTCTATAATATACTTTTTCACAATAAGGCACGTTACGAAACTGCGACGATTATAATCATATTAAGCGAATAGCGGATTATTTGCTACCATTTTGATTTTTATACTTCACACCCCTTATTACCTGCAAATAACTGCATATCAAGGAAGAAGCATAGCAAATAAATCATATCTTTATTCCTGTTAGCCAAAGATGCACTGCATCTGTACACCCCATAGATAAACTAATATTCATTATTTTTCCGTTTGAGTCAAAAGGCATATGCTCAGATTATTGAGCATATGCCCTGACACATAGTTCCTTCCACGTGTTTTCCACCCGGCGCTTACCGATATCTGTAGAAACGTTTTTCTTGAATCAGTACTTATTGAATTATTGCATCAATCCTCCTTCTATAAAGAAAAGGACTTCATTTAATCGTTTTTTATTCGCTTTTTCATCTTTAAAAATAGCCGGAATGGAAATTATTTTATCTTGAATCAGATTGTCTACCAGAGTCCACATGACTTCATGGTATAACATCACCATTGCCACTTTTTCATTGTCAATGCCGTATTGATCTGTTAAATATTTGCGATTATTCTTTAATTCCGTAGAGATGGAGTTTGCCAGTTTTTCATTTATTTGATGGAAGCTGTCTTGCTGTTTCTTTATAATAGGGAATAATACATTTCCATTATTATCTACCAGTCCGTAGGGTTTTAACTGGGAGATGAGTTGGGTATCCGCTATTTTTCCGAACTTGGCAATTTCATCAGCACAATGGTCCATAATGTTGCTACTGGGAGCAATGTCGCTGTTGACGTATGTCAATATCAAATTCTGCTCCCCAAAACCATTTGTACCGCATGCAAGGTCATTTCTTGGCTCGTATAACACCCAGTAGCAGCCACTCCAACTGGTATGATTGTCAACATCTTCAAACAAGACCAGTTTAGTCCACATTCTTCCATCCAGAAGATATGAAAAAACGAGTGAGAGCGTATTGTTCTTAAATCCCATTTTACTGATCGTTTGTGTCAGTGATATAAAGTCTGCTTTTGTTTTTGCATACATGGATTCAGCTATCTCTTTGCTTAAACTTCTTAAAGAGTGGGTTTGTTCTTTGTCGAGAATAGGTATGGTGGTTTTCCATTTTCCCTTTGTTTTACTGATAAGTCCACCTACCTCCAATAGCAATAATTGGCTGTCAGAACATTTAATACCCATTTCACGGAGCTCAATTAGGGTACGTGGAGTTCGTAGATTGTATAGTATTTCCCAATTATTGTCTGGCATTACATAGTCTTCAGGCTGATGTCCGTTTACCGCAATAAACTGAGTTGCTTCCCATTGGCTATAAGGTCTTATCGGTGTTTGTGCCTTAATCATTGTAGATACGGATAACAGGACTAAAAGTAGTAATGAATTTGAATTATATTTCATGATTGTTTTATTTATTGCTCATCATTCATAAGCATTTTCATGGTTGTAAATTTAGTTATTTAATTTAAAAAGTAGAAATGATTTGATTTAAATCTATTGTAAATCAGCTAAAAAAGTTTTTCACGGATTAAGGGGGGGCACTTTTCTCTTACTCGGTAGAGTGTTTTCAATATTGCCTATTTTTACCTTCCATGACTCCTTTAACTCCTGAGCGAAGCGATAACTCCTTTGCCTTCATTTCTTATCAGAAATAAACGAATTTCAACTCTTGATTCGAATATATCACAAAATATAACAAAGGAAGTTTCATGAAAAGGTAGTAACTGATTATTTAATATTGAAAGATATAATCCTTGTTTTCCTCATGCGAGACATCCCAAATAAAAAGTCGCCCTCTCTTTCTGTAGAAACAGAACAGAGCAGGGCGACTTCTATGTAAATAGCTTGTAAAGCTACGCTGATTACTAATTGAAGATTATAAACCGAAAGCGGCTTTCACCTTATCCACATAATCCAGTTTCTCCCAGGTGAAGAGTTCTACCTCTACATCCTTGTCACCTTCATAGCGGGATTTGAAGTGCTTGGTAACCGTCTGCGGTTCACGTCCCAGATGGCCGTAAGCGGCAGTTTCCTGATAGATCGGGTTACGAAGTTTCAAGCGGTCCTCGATAGCCTTCGGACGAAGGTCGAAGAGTTCGTCAATCTTCTTCGCAATCTCACCGTCGCTCATGTTGACGTGGCTACGTCCGTAAGTGTTGACGTAAATATTGATGGGGCGTGCAACGCCGATAGCATAAGACACCTGCACCAACATTTCATCGGCCACACCGGCAGCTACCAGGTTCTTGGCTATGTGACGGGCGGCATAAGCAGCACTACGGTCTACCTTCGAAGGGTCTTTGCCGGAGAAAGCGCCACCACCATGAGCACCCTTGCCTCCGTAAGTATCTACGATAATCTTACGTCCCGTCAAGCCCGTATCTCCATGAGGACCACCGATAACGAACTTTCCGGTAGGATTGACGTGGTACGTGATGCGGTCGTTGAACAATGCAAGTACTTTCTCTGCATGGATGGAAGCTATCACACGCGGCATCAAGATATTGATTACATCCCGGCGGATGGTGGCAAGCATCTCTTCATCCGCTTTCAACTGGGCGGCTTCGCTGTCGTCAGCCGGCTGGATGAAGTCATCATGCTGGGTAGAAACTACAATCGTATCGATGCGCACAGGCGTGCCGTTATCATCGTATTCAATGGTTACCTGGCTCTTGGAGTCGGGACGGAGATAAGTCATTTCCTTACCTTCGCGACGGATGTCGGCCAGCACTTGCAGGATGCGATGTGACAGGTCGAGAGAAAGAGGCATGTAGTTTTCGGTCTCGTTAGTAGCATAGCCGAACATCATTCCCTGGTCGCCCGCACCCTGTTCCATAGGGTCTTGGCGTTCTACACCACGGTTAATGTCGGGGCTTTGCTCATGGATAGCGGACAATACGCCGCACGAGTTACTTTCGAACATGTACTCGCCTTTCGTATAGCCGATTTTCTGAATTACTTCGCGCGCAATGAGTTGCAGGTCAACGTACGCTTTGGTTTTCACTTCTCCAGCCAGCACTACCTGTCCGGTAGTAACCAGAGTTTCGCAAGCTACTTTCGAACTGGGGTCGTAAGCCAACAGTTTGTCAAGCACAGCGTCCGATATTTGGTCGGCCACTTTGTCGGGGTGTCCTTCAGACACCGATTCGGATGTGAATAAATATCCCATTTCAAATTAAAAATTAGAAATTAAAAATTAAAAGAAGTATGGAGATAAATGTGAGTAGAAGCATCAGCACGGAGCCGTCAGAAAAGGATGTTGTTTTAGCATTTTTTTCTGTGGTTGCAAGCTACTCAAATCTTTCCACATTCATTTTTCGGGTGCAAAGGTAGAAAAGAAATTTTGTATTTGGGGCATAGATTGCAGAGATTAACACAGATTTATGACTTGCCCCCTTAAAGTAATTCGTCCATGCCGGGCGAACGGGCAAAAAAAGAAAGGCTGTGCCGCGCTGCAGGCGGGCGAATGATTATTTGCCCCTACAAACGCTGCCACAGCCTTTTCATCCTTTTTTTATAAAGGCATCGCATGCGCGCCCAGCACCCCGGCCAATGCCGAAACCGCCGCAATGATCACCTTCAGGATTTTGTCCCAGGTAGATTTACTGACTTTCATGTTTTCACACCTCCTTTCCGTCGTCCTTTCATTGTTAATTCCTGATTTTTTAATTCTCAAAGCTCCCGGGCTACTTCAAAGCAAGGGCATTCTTTCACCCACTCTTCGGGTTCTATCACTCCGTCGCCGTCCAGGTCGGGGCTAAGGTCACGATGTCCACAGACGCGGACGTTCCCCTTGAAACGTTTCAGAAGCTGGTATACCAGCAGATGAAGGGCGCTGCGCTGTTCGGGAGTACGTGTATCCTTGGCCCTGCCTTCAGCGTCAAGGCCACCCTCGTAACATATCCCGACACTATGCGCATTGTGTCCCTTACAATGCGCGCCGACAATCTCCAACGCCCGGGTGTTGACGACCGTGCCGTCCCGACGGATGTAATAGTGATAGCCGATGCCACGGAAACCGCGACGGCGGTGTGCCGTCTCCAGTTCTTCCACCGAGAGGTTGCAACCTTCGCGAGTGGCGGAACAGTGAATAATGATGTGATCGATTGTTCTCATATGATTAGTTATTAATGCGAATTAAGAGTTAAAACAGATTCATGACTGTGCAAAAAGGAATCAATAGATACGCGGACCCATTTAATTCATAGACGTCAGACTCATCCCAGCGGATTTTCATCGACTCCGCCTCCTGACCCGCTGCCGCCACCTTCTTCCGAGCCGCCTTCCGAGGCATCCATATTCAGTTTCTTAAGCTGAGATTCGAGGTCGACAAAATCGATACGGTCTTCGGCACGGGTGGTGGTGGTGTCGAGGCTGGGGCGGATGGCACTGGAGGCACGGAAGTTGATGCGTACCGACTTAATCTTGTCCGCCTGGCATTTCTCCTTGGTATCGGTGCCCGCGGTAGTGGCCGAGAGGCTGAAGACACCGAATCCGTCGATATTGACCGAATGCCCGTTGTAGAGTTCCGCGCGAAGCGACTGCACAAAATTGGTGAGCACGCTGCGGATGTCGCCCAGCGTGAGCGAACTGTTCTCTTTCATCTGCACAGCCAGGCTTTCGAGCGTGGCCGACTTGCCCCAGATGATGAGTTGCGGATGATACTGCCCGCTGCCGTCCTTCTTGACGGGATTCAGGCGAAAAACACGTTTGTAAGTTACCGACATAATACATTAAGTTTTTAAATTCCGGAAGGAGAACCGTCTCTCCCCCGCTGACACTACAAAGGTGAGGATTTGCCGCTCCACCACACACGCAACTCATGCCACCCGATGGCCGATGTGCCAACCGATAGAAAAAGAATCATACACATTGCCTTGCCGGATAAGAATGAATGACTACATTTGCTCCTACAATTCAATCGACAAAAACGGATTATCATGAAAAGACTCCATCGCAAACCACTCACAAAACGAGAAAGACTGACTGTTGCCCTGGCAAGGGCAAGAGCGCAGAGACAGGCAAGGCTAAGGGGGGAGGACACGCCACTGATAAGAAAAAGGGCGCTGCAAGGAAGGACACTGCAAGAAGAAGGAAGGCCGGCAAGAGCAATCAGAATAAGAATTAAAACAGCCGAAGAGCGGCGCAGAAACTTCGGTCACCTCATATATCCCACCCTATTGATGCCGGACAAACTCACGGAAAACAAATCCGGCGATCCGGCAAAACGATGGGAGAGATGGGAGATGACGGACAAAGAACTCAAGCGGCTGAATATAACGAGAAAGAAATGGAAAGGAGCCGCAGGAGGAAACACGGGAGGAGGTGCGGAGGAATACATTATACTGGGCATAGAGATGGGCGGAGGAGGCAAGCAGACCAGCCGCTACGGACGAACCTCGGGACTGGGCAGAAGAAGTAAATTGAGCGGTTACAGATACAAGGCGGCGGCAGCCGAGAAGGAGGAAAATAAAAATAACGCTTGCTCAAGTTCGGGACAAACCGCGGCAAAGCCCTGCGAAGAAACACAGGAAACAGAAATGCAGAAAGAGAAAGAAAAGCCAAACAAGAAGAAGCCCGCTACAACCCGCACCAAGACCGACGACCACGACCTGGCGGACATGAAGCGGGCATACTCCATCATCTGCGGCATCGAAGAGACCCGAAACGAATACAGCTACAGGATTATACTCGAAATGAAACGCAGCATGGCCGCGCTGAAAAGAATGATAGACGAGTATGAAAAGCTTGAAAAGATAAAAAAAAGAAAAAAAACATGAAAACGCGACCGGGCGATTCTGTACACCAGCCGGATAATATAAAGCGTTGTCAGTCAGCATAGACGGTGTACAAAATGAGTATTTTTCCATTTCCTATATTTGCAGCGGCAGCGGAGATAATGCCACTGCCCAACCATACAAACAAGGAAAGATATGGAAGAAAACACTCACCACACACCGAACGACGAAATCCACTTTTCCGAGTTCAGCGACGTGCGCAGCAAATGCGCACAGACCATCACCCTCAGCCAGTTCGTCAGCACCCTGCAAAGCGACCGCTTCCGACAGACCGTAGAAGACTACCGCCGCCTCCGCACACTGCCCGGGCACGAAGCCGAGGCACAAGCCCTGAAAAACCGCATGCCCTGCATCATACCCGCGGCCATCTGCATGGGCGGACACGCCGTGACCCACCTGCAGCAGCACAGCCGCCTCCTCTGCATCGACCTCGACCATTGCGGAACGCGCACGGAAGAAATCAAGCAACTACTCCGACAACTTCCCTGGATCATCGCCCTCTTCACCAGCATATCGGGCGAAGGCGTCAAAGCCCTCATACTCGTCCGCATCGAAGACCTGGAGGCAGGCTGGGCACCGCTGTACGCCGCCGCAGGAGAAGCCATCAGCCGACAAGTGAAGCACCCCTACGACGCGCAATGCAAAAGCCTGACCCAACCCTGCTTCTATTCCTGGGACCCCGATGCGTACTACAATCCCCAAGCCTACGAGTTCGAAATGCCCAAAGACTTCAAGGCCGCCCCTGCAAGAAAAGAAGGGATACATACCACCCCGCTTCCCGCCGGAAACAGTACCCCCGATGCCCGCCTGCTCTCCTTCCTCCGCCGCTTCAGTCAGCAGAACGCCTTTGCGCGCGGAAGCCGCAACGAAGTATGCCTGAAGATGGGAAGAGAACTACGCTGTAACTTCTTTTCGCAAGAAGAGAAAGACAATGCGGTGCTGCTCTACGCCAACCGCTTTGCCGAGAACGACTTCACCGAAAAAGACATACGCGAACGAGTCTCCGCTGGATATCAATTCATTAAGCGTTCCGACGAAACCCGTCAAACGCCTGCTGAGGGGCCACAAGGTTCAAGGTTCACCTTAGACCCCAAAAATGAAACATCCGAAGCCGAAAGCCCCGAAGACGTGTCCGAAAAAAACAACAAGCTGCGTGCCGGCATGCCCTGCCTGCCCGACGAACTATACGCGCAGCTTCCCGACTTCCTGCAACAATGCTGCCGCCATGCCACCAGCCCGCGCGAACGCGACATCACCCTGCTGGGCAGCATCGTGTCGTGCAGCGCCCTCTTCCCCTTCGTCAGTTTCTTCTATAAAGACCGCATGTACTCGCCCCACCTCTACCTCTCCCTGGTAGGCCCATCGGGCACCAGCAAAGGCACCCTCGGCCTCACCACCGCCCTGCTCGACCCCACCGACGAGCACTATGCCCGCCTGCGCGCCGAACAGATGAAAAAGTACGAAGAAGAAATCCTGGACTGGGAACAACAGACCAAAAAGTCGAAACGCGAGAAAGCCCCCGCCACCAGAACCCCGAAGCCCGAAAAACCCCGCATGCAATACTTCCGCGTGTCGCCCAACACCAGCCGCAGCCGCCTCATCGAGAGCCTCGCCGCAGCCGCCGACATCGGATGCATCATGGCCTCCACCGAAATCGTCACCCTGAGCAACGCCATCGGTCAAGACTACGGCGCCTATGACGACATCCTGCTCAAAGCCGCCCACCACGAACAGGTGGACTCATCCTTCCGCATCGACGGCGAACCCATCACCGCCCGCCACCCCCACCTCGCCCTGCTCCTTTCGGGCACACAAGAACAGTTCGCAGGCCTCTACCGCTCACTTGAGTCAGGCCTTTACAGCCGTTTCTCCTTCTACACCTGCGCCAAAGAGACCGAATGGAAAAGCTGCGCCCCCGGCGCCGAAAGCGTCGACCTGCACCAGCACTTCCGCACCCTGGGCGACACGCTGCTGCAAATGCACCTTGCCCTACTGCAATCGCCCACCTGCGTCAACTTCAGCCCCGCACAGTGGGAAGAGCACACCCGCACCTTCAGCCGCCTGCTGCAACAGGCTGATGCCGAAGGGCGCGACTCGGCATCGGGCATCATCTTCCGCTGCGGGCTGCAAGCCATGCGCATAGCCGCCACCCTCACCGTGTTCCGCAAATGGGACGATTACCGCTATGCCAAAGAGTACCTCTGCTGCGACAACGACTTCCACACCGCCATGCAGATAGCCCTCACCCTCTTGCAGCACAGCTTCTTGCTCAGCACCTCGCTGCCCGAAAGCAAATGCGCCCCCGCCCCCATGCACCGCTACTTCCGCCTCCCCGCCTTGCTCGAAGAATTGCCCGACAGGTTTCTTTTCTCCGATTTTGTCAACAAGGCCTGCGAACAAGACATATCGCTCAGCACCGCCAAACGGATGCTGAAGAAAGCCATCGAACAAAAAGTACTTGAGAAAGAGGATAATGCGTATATAAAGCTCCCCAACGAGCCCCTCTCAGGGTCTATATGAACCTTGTGAACCCTGAGCCTCGCCAAGGCCCCTCTCAAAAATAATAGAAAACAACATTATGAACCCTTAAAAACAGAAAGTCATGAAAGAAGAAGAAAACAAGAAAGCGACAGAGAAACAGGAAGAGGCAGACGAAAAGTTCGTCATCAAGCCCTACCTCAAATCGGAACTGGCCGAAATGTATTCCCCCCATCTCACCACAGCCGGTGCCATGAACAAGCTGAACGGCTGGATACGCAAGAATCCCGAGCTCTACAGCCAGATGTACAGCGGCCGTGAGGGCAGAAAAGACGTGAGCTACTCCACCCGCCAGGTGCGCCTGATTGTGACGTACCTCGACGAACCCTGAAAAGCGGCATTGTTTCGCACGAAAAGCGGTATTGTTTCCCGCAAAAGCATACTCGCCTTTGCCCGGAAACAATGCCGCTACCGTGAAGACAGGAAGTGAGAGCCAACCTAATATCCTGATTTTTAATTTTGAACCACATAAACCTGTTTTTTCACAGCATAGTCGGGTTTTAGACCGTTTAGTCACTATTTGCCATTTGATAAAAAAAACATCTATATGATATTTTTATATATTTGCGTTCAACGTATTAATAAACATACACACTATGAGATGCAAAAATTGTGGCTGGGAAAATCCCGCCAATAAACAAAAATGTGAAAAATGCAATGCCCCCCTAAGCGGCTCAATGATAGAAGACAATAACACGAACCGCCCAAGCTACTCATCGGCCATCGCCGAAAACCTGAAAGGAACCGTCCCCGAAGGCGGAGTCAACGATGAAGAACGCCCCACCGGCTCCGGAGCAAGTTGCACCAACTGCGGCTACCCCGTAAGCCCGGTAATGAACGTCTGCCCCAATTGCGGAGAACCGATAGACAAAAGCGCGCCAGGCGGCGGACGCGCTCCCCACCCCGCACCGGGCACCTGCCGCCAATGCGGGAAACCCATCCAGGAAGGCGTTAAATTCTGCCCGTATTGCGGAAACCCCGCCCAGGCGCAAAGCTACAACCGACCCAAAATGGGCACCGTCAACGCATGGGAATCGCCCCAACAAGGCACCTTCTGCACCCTGAAACCCATCGCCTGGCGAGGAGAAGGAGTGACTTACAACCCCATCTCCTACTCGGGAACGGAAATCGCACTGAACCGCGCCAACACCGACCCCAACAACCAGACCATCACTTCGCGCGAACAGGCCGTCCTCATTCGCGAGGGAGGCTCATGGTACATAGAAGACCGGAGCGAACAGCACACCACCCTCATACGCGTAACCAAACGTACCAAGCTGGAAAGCGGGGACGTCATCGTCCTGGGCAACCGACTATTCGAATTTAAAGATTAGAAATCATGGCCGCTTATATACCCGCCGAACGTTGCGACTTTAGCGTCGGTGACTGCATCGACGATAAATACGTCATCAACAAGCCCTTAGGAGAAGGAACCTTTGGAAAAGTGTACCGGGTGAAAGATTCCGCAGGAACGCAGTATGCCCTGAAATTATTGAAGCTATGGACCGTAGAATCGAACGAAAGGGAGAAACTGCTGAAACGCTTCGACCTGGAGTTTGAAACCGGACAAATCCCCAGCAACTACCTGGTGCACTCACGGGCCAAAGGGACGGTGAAAGGCAACCCCTACATACTGATGGATTACTGCCCGGGAGGCGACCTGCTGCAAGCGGCAGAAGCCCACCGGGTAGATTTTGTTTCGGCAGCCAACGAAATCCTATACGGCCTCCGCGACCTCCACCAATGCGGGAAAGTGCACCGCGACCTCAAACCGGAAAACGTGCTGATACAAGAAAACGGAACCGCCGTCCTCACCGACTTCGGCATCTCCGGCGACCAGAACAAACGCATGACAGAAAGAGGCATACTGGGCACCCCCAAACAAATATTCGGAACCTACGGATATATGCCGCCCGAACAAATCAACCCCAAAAGAGGAGATGCGACCGTGCTGCCCACAACCGACATCTTCTCGTTCGGCGTAATGATGTTCCAACTCCTCACCTACGAGATGCCATTCGGCAGCCTGAGCGACGAACGCGACCTGCTGCCCTACGTCAGCAACGGTAAAGCGGGCAATTGGAACCGGGCACTGCTGCAAAAAAGCAACGGCGGCCAGCAATGGATGCCACTCATCGAAGGATGCCTGGTGCCCGACTTCAAGAAGCGGCTGCAAAACGCCGACGCCGCACTGGCACTGCTCCCCGCAAAGGGAAAGCAGCAGCAGCCCTACCGCTCCGTGCAGTCGCCCATCACACGCCCCAACATGCAGATAAAGAACGGCGTACTGTTCCGCATCATGCAAGGCGAAGAACACGGAAAAATCTACAAGCTGGACGAACTGCTGAAAGGCAATTGCCGCATCATCACCATGGGGCGGCAGGTCGATGATATACGGAACGCGATCCCCATCAAAGAAGAAGAGAGCAGCTACGTGTCGCGAAAACACTGCACGCTTGAGCTGGACTACACGCGAGGAATCTGGATCATCCGCGACGGGCAGTGGGACCGCACAGCCACCAACGGCTGGAAGCCTTCGCTGAACGGGACCTACGTCAACTCCACCGAAATCACCACCAACGGCATGCCCATATCCCCCGGCGACATCATATCGATAGGCGACGTAAAACTGAGAGTGGAAGGATACTGACATGGCACGGAAGGAAATAAACATATTCGGCACCTCCTTTCTGGACCTCCTGTCCGGCGCATTGGCGGCGGTCATCATCCTCTTCATCATCGTCCCCAAAATGACTTCCGAGCAACAAAGCGCCCTGGAGGAAATAGAACGGATGAACGTGCAGATGGAAGACCTGAACCACCTCATGGAACGCCTGCAAAACTCCGTGCCGCAAGATGTCTACGAAGAAATACAAGCACAAATGGAAGCACTGCGAAACACCGCCGACGAACTGAGGGAACAAGTGCAACAGATGCAGGAACGCCTCGCCGCCGCCGAAAGCGAAAACCAGCGCCTGCGCCGGGAATTGGAGCAACGGCAGGACGTGCAACAACAAAACGAGCAGCTGCAACGGCAAAACGAGCAGCTGCAACAACGCATCAGCCAGCTCGAAGCCCAACTGCAACAACAGCAGCAACAACCATCCACCGGGCAAGGCATCTCCGACGGCAAAGTGTTCGGCATGAACGCCGAACTGGGAGTGGTGTGCCAATGGCCCGAGAACGTGGACGTAGACCTCTACGTAAAAAACCTCTCCACCGGAGACATCTGCTACTACGGCGCCAAAAACCAGCCCTTCGGCTCGCTGATGGAAGACATCACCTCGCGCACCTCGCCCGACGACGACCGCTACGAACTCTTTTACCAGAATAAAATCATCCCGGGATCGTATCAGATTTACGTCAACATATACTACGGGGGGAACAACCACTGGGATGGAACCCCCGCCCACGTTGAAGGCTACATAGTCATGTTCCCGGGCAAACCGAACCAGATAAAGATACCTTATCAGCCGGTGGTGCTGACGCAAGGCGGACAAAATACAATCATAGGAACCCTGAATGTGACACCCAACCAAATAAACCTACAATAATGATAGAAAAAAGAGTATACAGACTACTGATTAGCGTAGTGTTGACCATTGCGCTGACCGCCCTATTGGTCCTCTTCACCTCCTCCGAATCCCCCAACCGCATCCTGGTGATGTTGGGCGGAACCATGCCCGAAGGCCTCATCCAGTCGTTCACCTATTTCTTTTTCTTCTTCGGAGGACTGGAAGTACTGGCATTGCTGCAAAGAATCACCCACGAAAACGACGCCTTCACCGCCCATCTCCTGCCCGAAACCGAAAACTGGGTGATCAGCGTGGACGACGTGAACCAGCTGAAGCTGAATATGCAGAAGCTTGAACACTCGCAGAAATTCCTGCTGGCCGACTTAATCAAGAAGTCATGCACCAAGTATCGCCTGAGCAAATCGTCTTCCGAGGTCCTGGGGCTGGTTGATGCGCAAATCCGCATCTACAACTCAGAGATGGAGAGCGAGCAATCGTTCATCCGGTACACAGCCTGGGCGATACCTTCGGTCGGGTTCATCGGCACCGTACTGGGCATTGCCGCTTCACTGGGATACGCCAACGAGGCAAGCACGCCCGAAGGCGTGGCAAAGGTGACAAGTATGCTGGCAGTAGCGTTCGACACCACACTGGTGGCCCTGTTGCTGAGCATCGTGCTGATGTACGGCATCCACTATCTGCAGAAGAAGCAGGACGACCTGTTCGCGCAGATGAACTCATACCTCATAGAGAACTTGATAAACCGATTCTACAAATAATCTCAAAAAACAAACGATATGTCACAACCCACAACTTACAAACGCTCTTTCGCCGGTTCTGTCGGCTCCGGCATGAAATCAATCATGGGAGGAGGAGAACGCCGCTACTATGTGTTGGAACACAAAGTGTCCACCAAATACCACAAGGCCGGCGAGTCGCAGAAAATCATTGTCGACGAAATAGAACTGGGGCGCGACCCCAAATGCCAGATCCGCTTCGACGAAGCCTTCGGAACCGTGAGCCGCCGCCACGCAGCCATCGTAAAGGACGGAGACAACTGGAAACTGGTGCAACTCTCGAAAACCAACTCCACTTACCTGAACGGCAAAAGAGTGGAAAAAGAGTGGTACCTGCAAAGCGGAGACGAAATACAGCTTTCGACGAATGGCCCCAAACTGGGATTCATCGTTCCGCAAGGGGAAAAGGGACTGGTGAAAAGCATAGGCATGACGGCACGCCTGAACCTCTTCAGACAACAGGCGTTGCGCCCATACAAACAGGCCATAGTGACCCTGGCGTGCTTCTTCGTGTTATGCCTGTGCGGAGGAGGCTACGTGATTTGGGACCAACAGCAACAAATAAAAGACAACAGGGCCGAGAATGAAAGAATAAGAATAGAAAACCGACAGGAAATGGCAAGAGTCGAAGAGAGACGGAAAAACGACAGCATCGGCAATGCCGCCGAGTTAGCAAGGCAACGGGAAGATTTTGCCGACCAAATCAGGCAGGCCCAGCTCCGCACAGACCGCGCCCTGGCCGAAGCCAGCAGACGCGCCGCCGCTGGTGGGGGCTCCGCCGAAGGCTTCAGCGCCATGCTTGAGCAGCAGAACGTATACAAGGACGTCTTCTTCCTGATGACCGAAAAAGTGGTATATATACAGAATGGAACGGAGACCGTGATTAGCAATGAAGAGGGGCAGTTCGGATGGAGCGGAACCGGATTTCTCCTGAACGACGGCAAGTTTGTGACCGCCCGCCATTGCATAGAGGGATGGCTTTACCAGAACTTTGAAGGCAACAAACCGTCCGAAGCCATCGCAAGGGCAGCGGCCACGAATGCCAACATCAAAATCAAAGCCTACTTCGTTGCCCTCTCATCCAAGTCGAACACCAAGTTCAACTTCACAAGCGACGACTTCAAAATCAACCATTCGCTCGACAAAATAGCCCAGGTAGGCGTCGACGACAATGGAAACCCGGTGAACTGGCTCTTCCCCTTCCCCGTCAAGACGGACTGGCCGCAAACCATGTGGGCCACAGACTGGGCATACACCACCAACACCCAAGGCCACAGGGGAGGCATCGAAGCCGACACGGAACTCTGCAAGAACCTGCTGCCCATGCAGAAGCTGGTGGTCTTAGGATTCCCGCAAGGACTGGGAGTGGCGGACGGCAGCGAAATGGTGGACCCCATCTCGAACGAACTGACCACATCGCGCAACGGGCTGGCAAGCAACGGATGCATCCTGCACTCCAGAGGAACGGACCACGGCAACTCCGGCGGACCCATATTCGCGGTAAAGGACAATAAACTGGTGGTGATAGGCATCGTTTCGCGAGGCGACGTACGGACAAGCGAGCATAACTGGGCAGTGCCTATTTGTAACATCTATTAATATTAATGACATTGAGCATGAAAAAAATAATTTTCTTCCTCGCCTTCTTTTGTCCATTACACGCAATGGCACAATTGTTTTACTCACCCAACCAGCAAATGGTGGAGAGTGCCGTCCGAAACGGACTGTTCATACTTTCGCAAGATTATCAGCTGAAGGACACCACCACCAACGAATACTTCGGACGAAACGGCCAGGAAGAATTCGGCAAAACCTTCTCGTTAGGCGTGAAAGTGGAAAAGGGGTATTGCTATCTGGATCCCGTGCAACGCCCGTGGCTCTACGACAGCAACTTCGAGCGTTACCGCGCAAGCCATGTCCCCCAAATCTACAAAACCCGCTTCAAGGAGTTCACCGACAGCCTCATGACGGAATGCGCCAGTTTCAACCTGAAGAAGAGCGTTGAACTATATCCCGAAACCGTGTACTACATGCCCGACCCCGTCTCCTTCAAAGGCCAAGGATTCCACACCGACCCCACCCCCGGCAACAAGCAGGGATGGGTGGTATGGGTGGTCGTCGACAAGACCCTGACCGCCACCACCCCGTCCGACTCCATCGCCTACCTCATCTACCGCAAGGAACTGGATGTAAAAGCCGACAGTCTGAAATATGCCATCAATGCCCCCACCACCACCCAAACGGTGATAGGAGGCATATTCGTAGAGCCCGTGCAGTCGCAAATCGGGCAACTTACCTTCAACCTCATCGGCGTCATCACGCCCGAAGGCGACAAATGGAATATCCTGACCCCCTTCAAACAACCCCTTTCTTCGCCTGCCGTTGCCGAAGCAACGGAAGAAAACGAATTGACCCCTGCCAGGGAGGAGGAAAACGGTCGGGATGACGTCTACGACAACGAGCGGACTAACAAGAAGAAGGACAAGAAAAGAAAAAAATAACAGAATATGAAAAAGCAAATCAGTTTCCGGATGGTGGCTTATACAGATGCCGCCGGTAAATATACAGAAGGTGCCTGCAGAAACGGCAACGAAGACAATTTCTATGTAGACGACAACCTGGCGGACGAGGACCCCTCACATTGCAGCCCCGATGAAGTCACCCGGCTTTCGGAGTGTGGCATGCTGATGGCCGTCGCCGACGGCATGGGAGGAATGAATGCAGGAGAAATCGCTTCGCAAATCGCAACCGACACGGTAAAGAGATACTTCTACCCCGGAAGGATAAACGCGGAAACCGCATCCAACGCCAAAAACAGAGGAAAATATCTGGAGGAAGTCATCAAAGCCGCCGACCGCAACATCAAAGATGATGCCCGGCAGAATCCCGAACACGAAGGGATGGGAAGCACCATCATACTGGCATGGATGGTGGGCGACGAACTGACCGTGAGCTGGTGTGGAGACAGCCGCGCCTATCGCTTCAACCCCCTGAACGGGATAGAACTGTTGTCGCGCGACCACTCGTACGTGCAGGAACTGGTGAACAAAGGCGTCCTGACCTACGACCAGACCTTTGAACATCCGCAAGGAAACATCGTGACCCGCAGCCTGGGCGACCCCGGCAAAGAGGCCAAGCCCGAAACCAGGCAATTCAACGTCTACAAAGAAGACGTCATCCTGCTGTGCAGCGACGGGCTGAGCGGCGTGCTGCGCGACCGGAAAACTTACGATGAAGCGGGAAACCTGCTGCCGGGCGAAAACCTGGAGGATATCATCAGCGAAAACCTAACCTCGATGAAAGCCTGCAGGCAAGCCCTGTGGGAGGCCGCCGAACGAGCCGACTGGTACGACAACGTGACGGCCATCCTATGCCAGATAACGGATGGGGCACCTGATGCCATCAAAGCCCCCAAACCCTCCTCTCCCCATGCAAACCGGGTTCAAGCCTCAGACGGACATGAGTTTCAGTCACCCGCCCCTTTTTGGAAGAAGAAGGTGGGCATGAAACTCTTCATCGGTATGGTGGGGCTACTGCTTGCCACCAACATCGCCACATTTCTGCTCCTGAACCGTCCGTCGACAATCAAACAGGCAGTTGAACAGGAAGACCCCAAAACGGATGAAGCGGCACCTGACTCGCAGTTGATAGAGAAGCGGAATATCCTCAAAGAATTCATAAACACACTTCAAATCGACGATAACACGAAAGCAGACTTGATTGGCACCATCGACGACACACAGACCACTGAAGAACTGATACTTATTGAAAAGCAAGCGAAAAGTCTGCCAAAAAAACAGGAAAAAGCGAATGAGCAAACCCAGCCCGAAACCAGAAACCAAGGAGCAGGAGATGCAGGAAGGACAAGGACAGGAAACGCAGGGAGACCGGAAGCCGGAAACCCAAGGGCGACAGGAACAGAGCAGGTGAACGAACCCGCCCACCCGGCAGAAGCACCGGCTGCAGAAACAGGCAATACGGAAACCCAATTGACCCCCGCCAAACGGGAGTTAACAACTGCCCAGCCTGCCGCTTCCGCCGTCGAAACAACCGCCACTCCGGCAACACAAAAGCCCGGAGCAAACAATAAGTCTACCCCAAAAACGCATAAAGTGAAAGAGGGAGAAACCCTCTATGGCATTGCAGCAGAAGAACATGTTTCTGTAGAGGATATTAGGAAAGCCAACAAACTGAAGGATAATAATATCCAAAAGGACCAAGAATTAATAATCCCCCAAAAGAAATAGAACACTATGGCCGAATTGCAACAAGGAACCCTGATAAAGGACCGCTACCAACTGAAAGAGTACAAAGGCAGCGGCAGCTTTGGCGAAGTATGGCTTGCCCACGACGATTTCCTGGATATAGAGGTCGCCATAAAAGTCTATATCTCACTGGACACCCGCGGGGTAGAAGAATTCAAGACCGAATATAAGACCGCTTACGGCCTCACCCACCCCAACCTACTGGCAGCCACCTACTTCGACGTCTGGCAGCAACGCCCGTTCCTGGTGATGAAATACTGCTCCAACGGGTCGGCGGGAAACATGGCCGGCAACACATCCGAACGTGAAATATGGAAGTTCATACGCGATGTGGCAGCCGGACTTGCCTACCTGCACGCGCAAGACCCCGAACCCATCGTCCATCAGGACATCAAACCCGACAATATCCTGATAGACGAACGCGGCACGTATCTGATCACAGACTTCGGCATCAGCAAAAAAATCCGTTCCACCATGCGCAAACAGTCCAAACGCGGAGTGGCGGCAGGTGCGGCGGCCTACATGGGACCGGAACGCTTCTCTAAAGAGCCCACCCCCATCATGGCAAGCGACGTATGGTCGCTCGGAGCCTCCATCTACGAACTGGCCACCGGCGAATTGCCCTTCTGCGGAATGGGGGGAGGCATGCTGATGAGCGGAGCCGAACTGCCCGAACTGGACAGCCGCAAGTGGTCGAAGGAACTGAACACCGTGATGCAAGCCTGTCTGGCAAAAGAGACTTGGGACAGACCCAAAGCCCGGGAGTTGACAGAATATGCCGCAGGCATCATAGCAGGCGCCAAGCCCCGGACAACGTGGGGCAATCCGCAATCAAAACCGGAGCCCCAACCCAAACCGGAGCCGGAGCCTGCCTCATACACCCCACGGGTAACACGTATACCCAATTCGTCTCAGCAACGCCATGGCTTTGTATCCTTCTGGCTCATAGTCTGCATGATTGCGCACGCCATCAACGGCGCTATGTCCGCTTACTTTTCACTCATGAATGACGCTTACGAGCCCGCATTCATGGCTATTTTCTCAGGATTCTCCATCTGGGGATTGTATCTGCTGTGGAGATGGGAAAAATGGGGATATTGGATATTGGCAACCTCCAGCTTCATTTCCGCCTTATTTTATAGCTACTACTACCTGCTACCGGTTCTCTCCAGCGCCATGCTGCTTTCCTTTATAAGCACAGCCATAAGTATGTTCGTCCTTTATGGAATCCTATGCATAAAGAAAGACGGAGTTTCTGCCTGGAGCCAACTTAACGTCGGTTCCGACTTCATGAGGGAAAGGCAGCACCGGCTTTCCATCGCAGGAATCGCGGTGCTCACACTCATTCTGGCCGGACACGTCAGGGTAGCTACAAGCGAATCGGACGCCCAGGTACACCTGGCTCAGTATGAACAATTAGTGAGTGAATGCCGCCAACTCACAGATGCCGGTAGCAACAGCAATACCGAAGCCCTGATAAGCGCAAAGAAGAAGCTGGAGGAAATCACCGGGATGGAAAACCAATACGCATCCGAAATGCCGGAATATAACCGGAGCGAAGGACTAAAGAGTTCACTCACTCCCAAAATAGATGAAGCGCACAACGCTTGGGTACGTGCGGCAAAATCGCAATATGAGAAAGCGGGAGATACGGAAAAAGCTATCGAGTATTACAAAATCGCATTGCAACTGAAGCATGACGCTAACATCAAAGCTGAGCTGAATAGCCTTGAAATGATACTATCCGACACTGTAGCCATCGGTTATCAATAAAATAAAGACGAAATTATGGAAGCAGGAAGCATCTTTGCAGAACATTACCAATTGTTAAAGCTGATAGGTGAAGGCAGCTTCGGCAACGTATGGCTTGCCAAGGACTTAAAAGCCGACCTGGCCGTCGCCATCAAAATATACGTCATGCTCGATGAGCGTGGGGTAAAGGAGTTCATGGACGAGTTCAAACTGACCTTCAACCTGAACCATACCCATATCCTCCATGCCTACCATTATGATGTATTCGCCAAGCAGCCTTTCCTGGTGATGCCCTATTGCGAGAAAGGTTCTGCCCTAAGCCTGATTGGCAACATCAGCGAAGAACAGCTCTGGCATTTCCTGGCGGACGTTTCCGCCGGACTGGCATACCTGCACGGACAACGCCCCACCCCCATCGTACATCAAGACATCAAACCGGACAACATCCTGATAGGAAAGGACGGGACATTCCTTGTCACAGACTTCGGCATCAGCCAGCAAATGAGAAGTACGCTCCGCCGCAACTCTTCGCGCATGCCATCGGCGGGCAGCACAGCCTATATGCCGCCGGAAAGATTCCTGTCGAAACCCGCATCAACGCCCGCCGGAGACATCTGGTCGTTAGGAGTAACCCTGGTGGAACTCGCCACGGGCGAACTGCCCTTCTGCGGCATGGGAGGAAATATGCAGAACGGAGGGGCTGAATTGCCCGTACTCCCCACCCTCTCAGAGGAACTGCAAACAATCGTCTACAGCTGCCTGGCAAAGACTCCCAACGAACGCCCTACGGCCGAGAAACTATCGGAATGGTGCCACGAGCATTTCAGCAGCAAAGACAGTGACAACGAAGATGCCACAACTCCTGCCGGCAAAAGCAGAAAGGACGACACAGTCCGCAACGGAAAGCCCGATGCAACCGGAGGCGGAAAGCCCGGCAAACCCCGAAGCGGCAGCGGCCGGACAGCCGCGGCATCCCGGTTTATAAAGCGATATTGGATAGCCGCCACCATTACAGCCGTCGTGGCAATCACCGCCTGCTGTTGGTTCCTCATTCAGAGCGATGATAAAGCAGACAGCAGCAGCATTCCCCTGCCCGCCAACTGCGAAAACCTTCTGCCGGGAACATACACCTGCAAGCAAATAGACAGGGATAAAACGGTAAAAACCGATATGGTGGCAAAAATAAAGAGAACAGGAGATGAAGAATATGCACTCTCAATCATCTCCAGTGACTTTGGCACCACCCATTCTACGTTCCACCGCCTGCCCGACGGAGGTTTCGAATCGGAAAAGTATGGCAAAGGAAGTGCAACATACAATCCGAAGTTAAGAACCATGACACTGACTTTTGAAGAACAAGGCGTGAAATTAGAACTTTTCAAATAAAAATAACAGGAAAATGAGACAACAAGTGTTTATAGTGATATTGTGCGTAATAGTGTGCAGCAGCTGTGGCCGCGTTTCAAAGAAAGAATACGAACAGCTGCAAGCCACCTGCGAAACCTACAGGCAAGCCGCAGAAAGCGCACGCGAAATGAGTGTCGAACAAGCCGAACTCCTTGACTCGGCACTGATTGGGCTGAACGAAATATCGGACAGGACGATGGAACTGAACGACATACAAGAACGCTCGGTACGGAAAACCAAAGCCGAAGAACTCCAAACCCGGCTTGCCCGCGTAAAGGAAAAAGTGGATGCCCTGGAAGAAAAGTCGGCCGAGAACAAGCGCCTCCACGCCATCGTGCAAAATTTGAAAGCCACCATCGCCGAACGCGAACAAACCATCGCCGCACTTCAGCAAGAGGTGGAAACCGGACGCAGGCAAATCAGGAAAGGACAACAGACAATAGAACAGCAATTGGCGCAATTGCAAGCCATGAACACTGAATTGCAAACCGCCAACTCCAGCCTGCAACAAGCGGAGGTAAACCTGCAAAAAGCCATACAGGAGCAAGCCGACATGATTTTCGAAGCTGCCGAAAACCTTGAAGAGCTATGGAAAGAAGCACCCAAAAAGACTTTTCTATCATCAAAAAGCAAGAAACATAAAGGCAACTTAAAAGAGAAAGCAATAGAATACTACAAAATGGCTGCCCGTTACGGTGCCAACAAGGAGGCATGCGAAGAGGCCTTGAACAGATTAAAATAAAAAAATGAAGCGATATGAAAAACGTTATCTGTATCTTACTGTTGTTTTGCTGTTGCACGATATGCAATGCACAGAGTTGCTACAAAGAAACTCGTGCCAAAGGCATCTCTTTATACAACCAAAAGAAATATAAAGAGGCTATCAATGTATTCGAAGCGGCCAAGGACTGCCCGGACAAACCTGCCGCCCATGACTTGAATGCGATGATAAAGAATTGCAGAGATGCCATTTCCGCGCAAGAGGAAAAGCGCAGACAGGCACAAGAAGAGGAAAGGAACAGACGGGCGGAGGAAGAAAGACGCAACCGCCAAAGAACCATCGCAGCCAGTCAAACGCCTATAAATATCCAAAAAGTAGAATTCTGCAATGCTACTAACGGAGAGATTATCGATGATTGGGGAGCTACATTATATGCTTCTAAAATTAAATATATGCACGCTCGGATTACATACGACAATCCATCCAATATCGCACACGATGCAGAGTTTTACGTCAAACTTTACGAGCCCGACGGAACACTAATGTCCGGTACGTCTTCTCCAACGGGATATACCTATTTGAAGAAAATTTCTATTAAAGCCGGAAATAGCAACACAGCTATATTGGGAAGCTGGGGAAATAAAGATGGAGATGCATATTCTACAGGTAAATACTTGTTTGAAGTATGGTACAAAGAAAGAAAACTCTACGAAACAGCAATAACCCTATTCGAACAAAGAAATGAAACCACTCAATTGACATCAAATTCAAAAGAGAATGCCTTGTCAAGAGGAGAATGGCGCACATTGATGAACAAAGTGCTCGTTCATGCAACCAGCAGTTATGATAATCAAGACAGCTATAAAGGAGAAAAAGACAATAATGGAAAGTCAGGATTAGGAGTTTATCGGTGGAATAAGGGAAGTTATCATTGGGGCAAACTTTACATGGATGATTTCAACGGTGTAGGCATATATATTACATCTCAAGGATTTACTCTTAATAATTGTCCGAATTGTTATTATTACGTTGGCAACTACAGCGATGACAAACTGGAGGGAAAAGGAACTTGTTATGATCAATACGGCAATCTCATTTATTATGGAGAATTTTCAAATGACGCCCCTACAGGAACCTATCCTTCGACCGCAAATTACAGTAGCTACAAATTCGAATGTTTTATATACACCAAAAGGCCCTATGCCCATGGTGGTAATATGTATATAGGAGAAACAAAAAACGGCAAACGTCACGGAAAGGGCATTCTCTTGTGGAGAGAGGGAGATGCTTGGTATGGGGAGTGGACGGACGACAAACGAGATGGATATGGTATACACATGTACTATGACGGCAGTATTACTGTTGGCCGTTGGAATGATGACACCTATACTGCGAACTAAATATTGAGAAAAACAAATTTAATGTTCTAAACATAAAAAACAAATGGAAGAACTGCAAATAGGACAAAAGGTCAACAACCGCTACCAGCTGAAAGAGTATAAAGGCAGCGGCAGCTTTGGCGAAGTATGGCTGGCATACGACGAGTATCTGAACATCGATGTCGCCATAAAGATTTATATATCATTGGACAACCGCGGACTGGAAGAATTCAAGACCGAATATAAGAATGCCTACGGACTGACGCATCCTTATCTGTTGGCAGCCATGCACTTCGACGTTTGGGAGCAACGGCCTTTCCTGGTGATGAAGTACTGTCCGAACGGTTCGGCAGGAAGCATCATAGGCAAGGCATCCGAACAGGAGATATGGAAGTTTATCCATGATGTAGCCGCTGGATTACATTTCTTGCATACGCAGAAGCCCGACCCCATCGTCCATCAGGACATCAAACCCGACAATGTCCTGATAGACGAACAGGGCGATTTCCTCATCACCGATTTCGGAATAAGCAAAAAGATACGTGCAACCATGCGGAAACAGTCCAAACGGGACGCCACCGCAGGAGCTGCCGCCTACATGGGTCCCGAACGCTTCTCCAAAGACCCGATGCCCATGACGGAGAGCGACGTATGGTCACTCGGAGCTTCCATCCACGAGCTTGCCACAGGCGAACTGCCTTTTTGCGGAATGGGAGGAGGCTTGCTGAACAATGGCGCGGAAATGCCGGAACTGGGCGGGAAATGGTCGGAAAACCTGAACTTCGTCATGCAGTCCTGCCTCGCCAGAGAGCCAAAGGAAAGACCCGACGCCCAACAACTGACAGACTATGCAGGAGCCATGCTGCAAGGTGGGAAACCGGAATGTGTCTGGAGAAAGAACGATGCCACGGGAAGAACCGATGCCACAGGAAGAACCGTAATTACGGGAAACCCTGCAACCGCGGAAAACCTTGTAATCACCGAAAACCCCGGAAGAAGAAAAAGCAAGCGGACAGCAGTCTGGGCAAGCATCGCCCTCCTGTTGATAGTAGTAGCGGCCTGGGGCTTGCTACATATAGGAAAAACGGATAGCGCCGCAACAGACACGAAAGCCATATCGGCCCGCGAGCACTATATGAAAGAAGCGGAAACCGCCTGGAGCACCGCGCAATCATGTATGGGAGCCGCGGAAGGAAATATAGATGAGAACATTGCAAGCATATATTGGAATGCACTGAGTAACCTACAGGCAGTAGACTCTATAGACAACGCACATGCAGGAGAGCCGGGTTGGGAAGCGGAAAACATAGGAAAGTATGACATTCCCGGAATCCGGAACAACTTATGGCAATATTACCAGATACAGTGCACCCGGCTGCAACATGAAGGAAACAAAGGGATTATTTTCCATTCCTACAAAGAAAAGATCAACCGGTTAGAGTCGATGAAGTTCCATTTCGAGACTTCGCCCAAACAGAATTAAAAAGAATATCACTATAAAAATCAGCTTATTATGAAGAAAGTATTAGTAGTAGTATTTGCCGCCATCGCCTTCAGCATGTCCGCAATGGCACAAACACACGATTTATCGCAAGGCGACATTCAGGCCTTCAAGGATCGTATCGGCGAAATGATTGACATGTTCCAGAACAACCTGTCTATCCTGGGCAGCAAGACACAGCCGCTAAAGGTGAAACAGGTGTATAAGAAAAACGTATTCCACCTGTTTATCGGAGAAGCCGAAGCCTACAAGGATGAGAAAGGCCAACAGCACTCCCCGGTCACCACACAAGTTTCTTCCATAAGAAACGGAAACATACAGAAGAAGGTTATTACCTTAAAGCAGTACCTCAACAATCTGGTAAATCTGGGATATGCCAAAGTGGAAATAACGAATGCGGAAACATACCGCATCTCCAACATCTACAAGGTGGGCGACCATTACGAGGCCACCGCCACCATCTTCCAGAAATTCTGCGGTTACAACGGCGACGGGCAGAAAATCTATTGCGACACCACAACCAAGAACATGCGCATCTACATCATTCCCGAAAGTGATGCCGTGCTGGGCAAGCATTGGAGTGTGAAACTGGGCAATATAGAAGTCATCGAGACACTGGAATAATCATGAAATATCTGTATTTCATATTGTGCTTCTGCAGTCTCCCCATTTGCCACGCTTATGCGCAATGGGAGCATCACTTGGACGAGCGGAAATTCCAACTGCGGGTGAAGCAGATTGACGAATTCATGGTCCGGTTCAACGGCACGGACGAAAACAAGCCGCAAATAGCCCCTTCCGGCAAAGAAAGGACGAGATGCCTGCGGAATCTGTTCAACGTAGATGCCTTCCGGGATGAGGGGACAGGCGACCTGAACGCCACGGGAAAAGCCTTCATCAGCCGTGTACTGGCAGACAGCATACAGTTACACTTCGAAGACTCGACCTGGCAGGCAGAAGTCCTGTGCGACGTTTTGTTGCAGGATGTTCCCGCCCGGATGACTTTCGTATTGCAGCCCGAACGAATCAGGCAGTACGAATATAAATGGGTAATCAAGGATGTGCAAGGGACACTCTTCGAGCGTCTGGCCCAGCATTCCGACACCCTTGCCATCCTCTCACCGGTGGAGCACGAGACCGGTTTCATCGGCCTGATAGAATTGCCCCAGACCAATGCCGGACATTTTACCGACTTCTACCCCTCGGGTTACCTACCCGACAGACTCTCCGCGCTGAACGCATGGGTGCATTGCGGTTTACTGAAAATAGTGCAACCGCAAGAGGTGGTTTATATTTTCAGAAATGTGCCCGGATACGAATTCAGAGTAGAGCGCTTTGAGAAAAGGGGTTCATACAATACAGGGTGGTTAATCTCCTCCCTGCAACCAGTACAAACTAAAAAAACGAAATAATGAAGAAGATTATCATATCCCTTTTGTTACTATGCCCGCTGTGCGCATGGGCCGTCGATACGATGGACGCGGTAAAAGAACAAGCCATCGAACGGGTGAAAGAGTATTGCACTTTAATGTCCCAGCTTGCCGGCAGTGCCGACAACATAGACAACGTGGACAAAATCATTGCACTGTGCGAAAACAACAAAGTGTCCACATACGACGACTTTGTGCACGATGCCAATGTGTTCACCTGCCGTCCCCTGTTCGACTATATGCAGAACATCACCCTCACCTACGAGAACAACGTGCAGATTGATTACTCCCAATACCAGTATGAAGGCATGTTCAGCACGCCAAGCATCTCCAGTGCCATCCCCGGAGATAATTATATGAAGTTTCTTGTCACCAAGAAGATAAAAGGAAAAGGAATCAACAAAACCACCCGGAACATCATTACCGTGAACATTGCCACCATGAAGATTGGCGGCACCACAGACGAAAGTTTCAAAGACCCTTATGGTATGTATATGGAGGGCGTAACGGCCATGAATGAAGGCGAACTGGACAAAGCGAAAGAGCTATTGGAGAAAGTAAGCCTACTCGATTTCTTCTCCTACCGATATAGGGCTAAATCTCATTTGGGACTGATTTATTATCAACAAGGAGAGCCAAAGAAGGGATTTCAAACTCTCCTTGAAGTTGGGGAGAATGATCCGCTTGCAGAACTTACTCTTGCTATGGCATACTATTTAGGTGGCTCTATCGAATTTAAAAACTTATCAAAGGCTTTCCAGCTCCTTGAAAAGAACGCAACATTCAAAGATAAAGACTTTCCTGAAATCAGTGAATTCAGTAAGTTTGCATTAGGTAGTCTCTATTCCGGCTGCTTCCCTAATCCGGACGTTACTCCCAACGTGGATAAAGCTATTGAACTCCTCAAAGAAACCTCTTTATCCGATAATAAAACAATTGCCATTGTCAGCAATCTTTCATTAGCATCAGTTTTATACATCAAGACGAATGATCCCCAATCTTTTCTTCCATTTTTTGAAAAATATAGTGCCTTTGATTTATCCCCCCATCTCCCCTCCCAACAGTTCCAAGGCTACGAAACTGCAAAATGCCAACTATACCAGCAATTTTTCCCTCAGAAATACCAGGAGGAAATCAATGTCTTGAAACAATCTTTTACCCATTACGGCTGGGCTTGCGCATTGGTAGGTGATTTCTATGGTAATAAGCAGGATTATACATCCGCTTTTACTTTTTATATGAAAGGAGCGGAATTGCAGGATGGTAGTTCCGCTTATAAACTGTCCACCCTATATAATGACGGTTTGGGAGTAACCCAATCGAAGCAATCTTGTTTGGTTTGGTTGAACAAGGCGGCAGAATATAACTCCAAAGATGCACTTTTGTACCTCGGCTATTCACATTACTTAGCTAACCCTGATTATAATATAGAACATGACATTCACAAAGCCGTTTCTTATTTTGAAAGGGCAGCCACCCAAGGAGCCCATTATGCCGCCCTTCTACTTGGTAATATTTATATGTTCGGAGCAGATGACATTCAAGAAAATGATGAAGAAGCAATGAAGTGGTTCAGAACTGCAGCTGATATGCGAAATTCAGATGCCTGCCTCTACATAGGTTATATGTATGATCAAGGAAAAGGTGTCACGAAAGACTTGAATGAAGCGATGCGATGGTATAAGAAATGCGTAGATTTCGGAGATTGCACAGAGCAATTTATGGGTGAGGAGAATACCAATGCGGGAACAGCTTCAAACAACATAGCCGGTTTCTATGATGAATTTGAAAAGGACTATGACTATCCCAAAGACATGAGCGAAGCATACAAGTGGTACAATATCTCAATCAAGAATGGTAGCAAGATGACTTACTTCAATTTAGGACGATTCTACGAAAACGGCGTTATCGTTAAAAAAGACCTGAAAGAAGCCTTCCGCTTGTATTCACTTGCCGTAGAACCTTCCCAAAACGCATGTATGAAGGTGGGGGAAGCTTATGAAAAGGGAGACGTTGTATCACAAAGTGCGGACAGTGCACTTCATTGGTATGCTGAGGCTTTTAATCCGGCTAAAAATCAAAAATTGAATGACGATGAACAGAAAAAGGTACATACTGACATCGTCCGCTTGGTTGTGCAGCAAAAGGCCAACGACTTGATAGGTGAACTGATCGTTATCAGCGATAGCCGGACAGACGCGCTCACCCGCATAAATCTGGCAAATAATGTGATACGCAAATACTTTGCTTCGGACAATGCGAAAATACAATTAATAGGTTCCAACTGGCATACAGTAACTGCCACAGAGACTATACGCAACTATCTGGATGCCGTCAGCACAGGTAAGTCAATCAGCTATTTCCTTTTCATTAACGGATCGGTAGAGAAAGACAGTCAGGGCAAAATAACGTCTCTGGCTATTCGTGAGTTCAGAAATGAAGATTAAGTTCATAAAGAGGGGGTGCTGAAAGTCTTATTTTAAGTTTTTGACACACCCTCACCCTCTTCATTGAGCATCAGAATTTGTAATCGTACTTGTATCTACAAATGCAAAAGAAAATGAAAAAGATTATCATATCCCTTTGGTTGCTGTGCCCGCTATGCACATTGGCAGCTACCCCTATTGAATCAATCCAAGAACAGGCCGTAGAGCAAGTAAAAGAGTACTGCACTTTAATGTCGCAATTTGCCGGAAGCGCAGATAACATAGACAACGTAGATAAAATCGTTGCACTATGCGAAAACAATAAAGTGTCCACATACGACGACTTTGCGCAAAACACCCATGTATTCACCGAACGTCCTCTGTTCGACTATCTGCAGAACATTACCCTCACGTATGAAAACAATGTGCAGATTGACTACTCTCAATACCAATATGAAGGCACATTCAGTGCACCAAGCACCTTCAATGGCATTCCTGGAGATACTTATATGAAAATTCTTGTAACCAAAAAGATGAGGGGGAAAGGAGTAAATAAAACGATTCGGAATATCATTACCGTGAACACTGCCACCATGAAAATTGGAGGTACTGTAGACGAAGGCTTTCAATCCCCTTACGGTATATATATAGAGGGTATCAAAGCCATGCAAAAAAAAGAATATGACAAAGCAGAAGAGTTATTAAAAAAAGCGAGCCAATTTGAGTTCTTCTCCCGCCGATATAGGGCAAAAATCTATTTAGGGTTACTTTATCAGAAAAGAGGAAAACTGAATGAAGGCTTTCAAGCCCTCATTGAAGTCGGGGAGAATGACCCGCTTGCAGAATTTTTTCTTTCTACAATATACTATTTAGACGGTCCCGCAGAATTTAAAGATGTGGCAAAAGCCCTCCAGATAATTGAAAAGAATGTAGCATACGAGAACAAGGACTTTCCCAAAATAAACGACATTTACAAGCTTAAATTAGCTCTTATTTATTCCGGTTTTCATGCGAACCCCAACATTACTCCCGATATAGATAAAGCTATCAAACTTTGCAAGGAACTGTCCGAGGCAGAAGACAAACAGCTTGCTATTCATTCCAACTTTCTATTATTAGCATATTCAGCAAAAAAGAATGGCATTCAATCTGTTCTTCCATATTGCGAGAAATATAACGCTTCCGATTTATCTACGTATGCCCCCTCGCATTTTCAAAGTTACGAAACCTTAGTGTGTCAGTTATACAAACAATATTTCCCTCAGAAATACCAAGAAGAAATCAATGTATTAAAACAATCCTTTACCCATCATGGTTGGGTTTGTACATTAGTAGGCGATTTCTACATCATCAAGAAGGATTATACATCCGCCCATACCATGTATCTGAAAGGAGCAGAATTGCAAGATGGTAATTGCGCTTATCGATTGTTCCTCTTATATCACGAGGGATTGGGAATGCCTCAATCAAGACAAACAGCCTGGACATGGTTGAACCAAGCAGGAGACTATAACTGTCCGGATGCACTTTATATTCTCGGCAATGGATATTACTTAGGTGACTCTATTTATAATATAAAGCCTGACATCCAGAAAGCAATTTCTTACTTAAAAAGAGCGGCTGCCCAAGGATCAAGTAATGCCACTCTTCTACTTGATAAAATTAGCTCCGAAGAGAAGGGACGAAGATAAATAGGTAATGGGAAGTGCGCCGATATCCCATCGCCGCACTTCCCAGTTTGTAATCTCTATATTGTTAACTTAAAAACGATTCTTTATTTCAGCAGATTCCGGTAGTAGCTCTCCACGTCGCTCCACTTATAGAACGGGAACATATCCGTCTGCACCGGAATATGCACTTCGTGCTCATTGTGCATGATCTTCACCAGGATATCGTCCGGACTTCCCTTTTCATTCCGGAAGAACGCAATCTGAACATTAGCGGCCATCGGAACGACTTTAAAGTCACTCCACACTTTATACACCTCGTAAGGATCGTCAACGGCAACGTTGCAGTTCTCAATATGCATCAATGCAACCAAAGGTATCACATTGCCGTCATGACCGAAACGGAGAGTAGCCGCTATACCGCCTTTCCGGATAGCCTCATCGGCACTATCCAGGATATTCTGCAACAGCGACTTCGCATTGGCTACCACAATTCCCTTTCCATCGGCATGGTTGGCATTGCCCACATAGAAACGGTAGTTGATGCACTGCCACAAGTCGAACAGTTCCTGAGGTTCAAACAGGTCATAGAAAGAGACTTTCGTCTCCGCATTCTGCATATCACTGGCTATCCAATACATACCCCACATCACTTCCTTAGGGTTCACCTTCTTCAGAATGAAACGTTTGTCCTTGAACAGCGAAGCAATCAGCCTGTCGGGATTCGTATGGGCATCCTCAAATTTCCTGTATTCCTCAGCCCACGGACCATCGTGTGAAGAAGTAAAGCGATTGGATTCGTCCGTATGATAGTTCAGATAGTCCATATACTTCTGGCTGGCTTCGTAAGATATGCGCAAGTCGGGGTTCAGCTCTTTCAGACGGTCACCAAAAGCCACCATACTCATCGCGCAACGCAACACCACCGTAGAACGGGCGGAAATAGAGGCATTGCCCTTAAATGCTTCGGGAAATGCAGCATACATCCGCTCTGCAATGCCCCGGTGCTGCCTGACACCCAACGGAGTCAAATCGCCGCCATGCCCTTCGGCTTCTTCCCATACCTTCAGCAAACGCTGGTAAGCATCTTCTCCCAAATCAGAAAGGGCACCTTCGCGATGTGCCTCTCCGAAAAGGTCGACCAACCATTTATAGTCGCGGTCTGCAATCAGATAGCGGGAACCGTGCCGGCCGTAATGACTTACATAAAACGGCTTATAGCCTTTGGGAGCCCGGGTCTGCGGGGCAAAATCAAGCGGATAGGCCCAATAGACTCCACCCGTCTTCTCAATGGTGGAGAACATCTCTTCTTTGGACGTCTGCGCCCCCAGGGGGATGCAGCACATCCACATCATAGTACATAGCAGTACTTGCTTCAGTTTCAGTCTCATTCTATTCTTAATTTATTTGTTTATAGCCGTCATTTTGTTTCAATGCCGGATTATTCGTCAGCTCGCTTTCCGGAATCGGGAACAGTTTATATTTGTCGTCCACATCTTCTCCCAGACGGGCACCGTTTTTCCAGTCCCAGTTATTTCCCTTCGTGTATTTGCCGAAACGGATTAAGTCGGTACGCCTTGTCAGTTCGGATGCCAGTTCTTTCTGGCGCTCGCTCAGGATAAAGTCTAAGGAGAGTTCATTGAGTCCGATTTCTCCCGAAACATCGGAACGGACACCGGCCTTCGCATACTTGCCGGACATATATGCCCTTGCCCTGATTTCATTGACATAGCCCAGTGCCTCAGCATCCGTGCCATTTGCACCGCGCAAGATGGCTTCGGCTGCCATCAGGTAGGCGTCTGCCGTACGGAACAACGGGAAATCAATAGAAGTATAAGCGTCGCCCGAAGCGCACAACTGGTCGTCTTTCGTCACATTTCTCCATTTGATATAGCCATAGCCACACGTAAAGGTACTGGTCATGTTCAGTTCCGAATCCCAGGTTTCTTTCACCTGGTTGGGAAGGGCGGTCATGAACTGGGCACGCTTATCTTTCTTTCCGTTGCCCCAGGTGTCATTCACATCGAAAGCCACATCATCCGCATCAAAAGCATCCACCAGCGTCATCTTGGCACGGACATTGCCCCAGCCTCTCGAACCTACACCGGTCTTGTACAGCTCATCCATCGGACCGTTCACGAAAGCTTTCACGTAGAAGTTCGTTCCGGCTGAACTTTGGGCACGTTGCCCGTCCTGCACCAAACCCCAGATGATTTCCCGGCAAGTCTTGTTGTCGGCCAGGAAGATTTCACGATAATCGGAGGCCAGCGGATAATGCCCGTCTGTAATGACTTTCTTCGCATAGGTGTAGGCATCCTGATATTTATTCTCGTTAATCCAGGATTCCGCATTCAGATACATACGGGCGAGCAGGAACCAACCGGCCACGCGGTCAATCCGGCCATACTCATTTCCTCCGGGTGCTTTCAGTTCGTTCTCGATGGCCAGCAGTTCGCTTTCCGCATACTCAAAAATCTGTTTACGGGTGTACTGGACGGGGATTTCCTTCACACCGGTATATTCGTCCACGTAGGGCACGGAACCGAATAAGTCGCAAAGCATGGAGTAGCAATAGGCACGTATGAACCGCGCTTCGGCCCGGTAGCTGACATACTCGTCCTTCATCTCTTCCCAAAGACCTCTACTCTGCAATTTTCCTTCCGTACATTCGCGCAACAGTTCGTTGCAGTAAGCTATGCTCATATAAAGCCGCTGGTAAGTCCAGGTGACAACCGAGGCATTAGAGGCATCCCATTGCAGGTTCAGGCACTTGCGCAGGCCGTTAGAAGAAGAAGGCATCAGGAAGTTGTCCGTACTCATCTCCTGCAAGTAGAACAACAGACGCACATAGCCGGAATATCCTTCATTGGCGCCTTCCAGGTCACCGTCACCGCCGTCACCGCCCTTTTGTCCGGTCAGGATCAGAGATGAATAGCACTTTGCCAACACGCCCGTATAGCCGTCCTTAGTCTTATATACCTGGTCGCTTACCAACTGATTATTGTCCAATGGCATGGTATCGAGGTCACCCAGACACGAAGTCAGACACGTGACCAAGAGAAATAGATTGAATGAATAGAGAATTATCTTTTTCATATCGCATAGTTTTTTTAATCTGTTAGAAACTTAAATTAGCACTTAATGAGAATACGCGTGGACGGGGATATATTTCCTTATCGATGCCACTATAGATTTCCGGGTCGATGCCGGAATAACCGGTAAACGTAGCCACGTTCTGAACGCCGAAGGTCAGTCGCAACGAGCTTGAGTTATCCCAAAGTTTCTTGAAAGTGTAACCCAGCGAGATGTTATCAATCCGGAAGAAGTTTCCTTTCTCCAGGAAATAGTCCGAATAGAGCTGCTGGTTCTGGAAACCTGTATCTTTGGTTCTGCGCAGGATATTCGAGAAGTTGCCCTGGTCGCTATAAACAGACTGCACGTATTGGTCGGCAGCGATGTAATTGTAGACGTAATTGCCGAAAGCGCCGTGTCCGCTGATGGCAAAATCCCAGTTCTTATAACTCAGCTGGGTACTGAATCCCAGATAGGATTCGGGAAGTGCGCTCTTGTTGGTAGCATACTTGGTTTCCGTTGCCGATACAGAGCCGTCGGGCTGCACATATTGGCCTTCTATCGGTTTGCCGTTATCATCGTATGCTTGTTTTGCCAGATAGAAAGTGTAGGGACGTTCGCCCACCATGAACACCTGCACCGTCTTGCCCGTGCCTGAGATGGCTCCGGTCTGCACAAAGTTAGCTTCCGAGTCCACCACATTCAGCTTCGTGATTTTCGAGTCGTTCCAGGTGTAGTTCATACCTACCGTCCACTTCCAGTCCTTTGTATGCACCGGCACTGCGTTGATGGAGAATTCAAGTCCTTTATTATCCATCTCGCCGATGTTCGTGGTGATTACAGAAGAGTAATTGGTTCCTGAAATAACAGGGATGGTATTCAGCAAATCTTTGGTATGGCGCTGGTAATAGTCAACAGAACCATAGATGCGGTTACTGAGGAAACCATAATCCAGTCCGATGTTATAAGTTTCGGTGGTCTCCCACTTGATGTCAGAGTCGTAACCATTCGGACGATAGGTGTTGTACCACTTATCGCCAAACTGATAGCAGGATTCAGGATAAGATACCGTAAAGGTAGTCATGTAGGGATAGTCGTTCAGGATATCCTGTTGTCCGGTCTGTCCGTAGCTCAGGCGCAACTTCAAGTCAGACAGCACATCCGAATCCCTCAGAAAAGCCTCCTGGCTGATTTTCCATCCCAATGCCACGGAAGGGAACAATCCCCAACGGTTGCCCTTCGCAAAACGGGAGGAAGCATCCGAACGAAGCGTGGCGGTTATCATGTAGCGGTTGTCATACGAGTAATTCAGACGGCCGTAGAACGAAAGCAGATAATACTCCGACTCATAATGATTGGGAGAGAAGAGTTCTTTTCCTTCCGGAGAGAAGGTAGTAGCGTCGAACTTCTTCCAGAAATGCTGCCAGCCATATCCGCCCATCGCACTGAAGTTGTGTTTCTCATTGAACACGTGCGAATAGTTGGCATATAAGTCCAACAGATAATTCCGCTTGTTCTGCTTGGAGTCGTATACAAGTCCCGTACCGTCCTTCATGTTAGAGGTGTACATCATACCGGCCATTTCGGGCACTTCCTTCGAATATTTGCTTGTCAGCACATCATATCCCAGATTCATGTTCAGTTGCAAGTCTTCAAGGTGATGCACCTTATAATTGAAAGATGCATTGCCGATAGAACGCGTCACCTTATTACGGATATCCTGCAAGTCAAGTTGCGCCACAGGGTTATCCGTCTGGATAGCCATAGGAGAATTGCCGTTCATCCAGATGAAATAGCCCAGTCCGGGGTTGGTAGCCGATGTGGCACTTCCGGTCTTGACGGGACGCGTAGGGTCATAACGGAGCGCGTTATTCACTACGCTTTCATCGACTTTCTTGTTATTCTCATAAGACACTTTCAGATTCAGGTCTACCGTGAGGTGCTTATCAAAGAATTTGGGAGAGATGCCGCCGTTGAATGTAAATCTCTCATAGTTGTTGGTGCGTACGACACCGTTCTGGTTGGTATATCCCACAGAAACACGATAAGGAGCATTCTGTTTCACCTTGCCCGAAACGGAGAAGTTGTGTTCCTGTCCGAAAGCAGTCCGATAAATCTCGTCCTGCCAGTCTGTGGATGCAGTGCCCAGAGTCACGGAAGACGGCACTCCGGATACGGTAGGCACAAACTGACGGAATTCATCGGCAGAGAGAATGTCCAGCGTTTCCGTAACCGTACTCACCGACAGATTGGTTGAATAATTAAAGCGCAGATTGGTATCGGCTCCTTTCTTCGTAGTGATGACAATCACACCATTCGAAGCACGCGAACCGTAAATGGCAGTAGCCGAAGCGTCTTTCAGCACTGTAAACGTCTCTATGTCATCCGGGTTGATACCACCGATAACATTGCCGCCACCTTCGATAGTAGAGTTATCCACAGGCACACCGTCAATCACAATCAGCGGGTCGTTGGAGGCGGACAGGGAAGCGCCGCTTCTGATGCGGATGGTGGCACCCGTACCCGGAGCACCCGAACTGGACACCACATTCACTCCCGGCACTTTACCTACCAAAGCGTCCTGGGCCGTTGTGCGCAGTCCTTTATTAAAATCATCCGGTTTGATGGCAGTCACCGAACCCGTCGCGTCCGATTTCTTCACGCTTCCGTAACCGATGACAACTACATCTTCAAGCATCTCACTATCTTCCGTCATCACAATTTTCATGTTGGCGGAGGCGGGTTTTTCTACGTTTTTATAACCTATGTATGTAATAAGCAAAACTGCGTCGGGACTCGTGACTGAAAGCGTAAAATTACCGTCCACGTCACTAATCGTTCCGTTCGACGTCCCCTTTTCCAAAACATTCGCTCCAATAATAGGCAGATTATCCTTATCGAGGATATTACCTTTCACAACCGTTTTCTGTGCAGCAACATTCACACTGAAAACCAAAGCAAACAGTACCCAAACATACCGCCACCTACTTCCAAAAGTTTCCGGATTTTTCTTGTTCTTCATAATAGTTTTTAATTAGTTAAATTATATGTGTAACAAAGGTATCATGTGACTCACATCATACATTCAATTCATTCAAGGTTAACTGCATCTCAAATGGTATGAGAATCAGTTATGAGTTATGGAAGCAAAGGTAGTTTCAATGATAGCGCAGCACAACCACACGATATGAAAAAGTAAGTAAATCAAGAAAGGAATAGAGAGTAAACCTCTACTTATCAGAATATTAAGTTTTGGCAGCAAAAAATTAAAAGTAAGCTCAGAGGAAGTATAAAACTACAGTTTCTGTACCTGAACAGCCAAGTCCTTGCCCGGAACGATGGCTTTATTCCTCATTTTCATCCGGTAATTATAAACTGTCTGAAGTGAATAATGGAGGAAGTTGGCAATCTTTGAATTATCATTGATCCCCAAACGTATGAGAGCATATATACGCAGTTCCGGGGTCAGCAGTTCACCCTCTTTGAGCTGCACGTGCTCTTCCTCTTTCAGCAGGGCATTGAACGCCTCTACGAAATTAGGGAAGATAGAAAGGAAGATCGTATCGAACTTGCTGATAAAAAGCTTGAAGTCCTCGGAAGTGGAAGATTGTCCGCGGAGCACCTTCGATATGTCGGCCATAGAACCCGTATTGGCTATTTTCAGCAATGCTTTGCGGCTATTCTCCTGCTTATAGATGTATTCGGAACAAATGTTGAATAACAGGCCGATGTATTCCTCCTTGATATGGTTTGACTCCTGAATCTGTTCGTTCATCCGGGTCAGATTCTCAGCCATTTCCTGCAAACGCAGGTTCTGTTCGGCCAACGATTGCTTCACTTTCAGCAGTTTACTGTTTTTCTTACGGATAAAGAAGAAAGCGGAAATCAAAGTGACTACCAGCAGCAACAGCACCATGAGGAATATAAGCACCCTGTTTTCATCAGCCCTGATACGGGCATCGTTGGCAGCCTGGATAATGGGAAGATACTCCGCAATGTCAACAAAGCGATAACGGGCTTTCCCGAAATTCACGTCCTCCAGTGAGCAGGAGATGTAGTTGTAAGCCCTCGCAATGTCTCCTTCCTGAAAAAGAAGTATCGCCAGACGCTGCAAAGACATATAGACTTTCTTGGCATTGGCAATGTCCGTCAACGACGACAGGATAAGATAATGTCTTGCCCGCAATGTATCTTGCTTGCCCAGATACAATTCCGCCAGCAGATATTCCATCCTCGCCCTGTCCGGATTGTCCTCCGTGCTTTGGTTGTAATAGTCCTCCAGAAGCCGGATGGCCTCATCCCACTGCCCGGACATACTTAAACGCCCGCACTTATTGGTGATGTAACTGGAAGATTGCGGTTCGCTTATGGCAATCAGCGTGTCTTTATAAGCCCTTATCTTCTGCCAGGCCAATCGTTTTCCGGCATCATCTATCGCTTCGTTATAGCAGGACAAGTAAATGGTATGATACAGGTAGTAGAAATACGTGTCTTTCTTCACACTTTCCGTCCGTTTCACCCTGCCGAGCATGATCAGCGCATTTTCATGCTTCCCCATCTTGTTCATCACATCGGCTACATTCATTACTCCCTGGTTGACAAGCTCTTCATCTTTCAGCTTTTCCGCCAGTTGCAGCCTCTCCTTTGCGATAATCATAGCCGTATCAATGCGGTATGAACGATACTTGGTGAACAGGTTGCCCAATATATCAAACCTGAGTTTATCGTCTTCCGCATAGTCCAGCATCCGGCGGAAATCAGCTATTTCTTTCTCTACTTTTTGCCGATAGACCTCACGTTGCTCAATCATCTTATCCAGTTTCAAGAGCAGGGCATCATCTGTTTTGTCCGCAGCCGACAGGCCGGAACAGGAACAAGCGCAAAAGCAGATACAGAATAAAATAAAAACAGAATATCTGAACATCAGACTACAGGTTAATATACTTCGAAACAAAGATATGGATTTTTTCTCTACAACAATTCCCGTATTGCCTTTTTTAGTAAGCCGGAAACAGCTATTTCTTATTGCCAACCTTAATCAGCACCATCCCGATAGCTATCCACAGCAACTCGCGGAGGCGGGTAATCAGTCCCACATACACACCCAATGCCGCAGACATGTGCAATCCGTCCACAGCCAATGCCAGCCCGCCTTCACGCGCACCCAACTGCATCGGGAAGAAGAATATCAGATTGCTGAACAAGGAAGAGAAAGACAATATCAGCACACAGTCCCACCAGCTGACGTCCAGCGTAAAGACACTCAGAATAATGTAGATTTCGAGGCTGGAAAATACGCGCGCGAAGAGTTCCAGCAGTAACGAGCTATAAAAAGTAACCTTATGCTGACTATGCAGCAGAGCAATCTGGCTGTCTATCTGTTCCAACGTGCCCTTTTGGGTGGTGATGAAACGACGCGCCCACTTCTTCACAAACGGGACCTTTTGCAGAAAGAGAAAGGTTTTCAGCGTCATCCCATTCTTATAGCCACGGGAAAAGAAATAGATAGCCAACAGGCAGAAAGCAGCCACGACAGAAAGCAGCACAGCCATGAAAGCATTTACAGGATACAGGGCTATATAGAGGAAGATGGAAAGGAACCAAAACCAGAAATGAGAAAAGATGTGCATCATCACATACAGGATGACGGAGGAAGTGGCTTTGCTGACACCGACGTATGGAGTCAGTTCCATAATCCTGTATGGCTCGCCACCCATCAGTCCGCCGGGCGTGGCATAGTTAATGGCGAAACCTGTGATGGATAATTTACAGACTGTCCAGAAGGGAACGCGGTATTTACGGTCATCCCTGATTATCAGATACCAGGAACAGGTGTTTATCAGGTAAACAAAGAACCACAACAGCATGATCACAGGAAACCAGAAGCCTACACGTTTCAGGTTCTCCCAGATGTCGGAGTAATCCATATCCATCGTGCAGAGCATGACGGCAATGGCAAGTATACCGAAAAGCAGGAATAAGTTGCGGAGTTTATTCTTCATTGTTACTTCATTTACAGGATATAGAGATCCAACGTGTTGGATATAGAGATGGGACACGCTGGATATATAGATGGGACGCGTTGGATATATAGATCGGAGACATTGGATATAGAGATGCAGGAAACCGGTTATCAATCAAGTAAATCGCGATAAATATTTCCCAGTGTTTTCCCCAATACCGGATGCATCACATCGGGTGCAATCTCCGCCAACGGCTCCATCACGAAACGGCGTTCCTGCATCAGCGGATGGGGAAGTCTCAGGACGGGGGTGTCAAGAACAAGATCGCCGTACAGCAACAAATCAATGTCTATCACACGGTCACTATACACACCGTTCACTGATTTATGGGTACGCCCCATCTCCTTCTCGATGGATTGGGTTACGGAAAGTATCTCCAACGGCGGAAGGGAAGTTTCCACACAAACAACGGCATTCAGGAAAGCATTATCAGAAGCAAATCCCCACGGGGCGGTAGCATAAAAAGCGGACAGGGAAACGACTTTCCCTATCCGCTCTTCTATATGTTGCACGGCAAGACGGAGGTTCTGCTCCTTATCGCCGAGATTCGTTCCAAGTCCGAAATACGCTTGCATCTATATCAAACCGTTAAGTCCAAAGGCAGGTCACTGATATCTTTCAAGCGTTTACCTTGAATAAGAATATTCAATAGCTCTATAGAGTCTTCCGCACCTATGTCTTTCACCGCCTTGATGAGTTCATAAAGTGCAAAGTGATAAATACAATCTATATCCCCAGTTCCCAAAGCCAATGAAGCCAAACGTGCAGGCATTGGCTCGCCGGTGACTACTACAATATGAGGTAAACGCCCCTTCCTGTTCCGTATTAGCCCGAGAGCTTCTGTCCGGCTGTTCTGCGCACGGTCGCTACGCATTGTCCACTTGGCCGAAACGGATGCGTGAAGAATTGGATGACCGCCATTTACACTGCGTATATCAGCAAGATGACAAACCGAATCATCAACAATAACAATTTGTTCATTTATTGTTTCGTCTGTCTCCGTTTCCCGATAAATCACTACGTCGGGAGCTATCATGTAGTCGTTACCCATACTTGCGGCGAGTCGTGCATCGCTTTTTGTCAGCCGATTCAAATACTCCAAATGTTCATATTGCGCGAAACGACTGGTTTTGACAACACTACGGTTACCCAATTTGATGATGTGCCATTTCCCCGGTCTCAAGTTCTGAAGTTTCGGAAAAGTATCTATAAGAAACTTCATGTTGTACAATTCGAATTTGGCACCGGAGGTTTGTCCTACAGCCTTCTCATGCACTTCCGCCATTAACTGGTCAGCAATGCCGCGAGCTATAGCTACCGACAGATCAGAATGACGGTCGGCATTGCTCGGTATCCCTCCTTTATCAATGGTAAGCAATCCATCAGACAGCAACTCGTGATGATATTTCTTTCTTGCCTCTGCTATAAGTGCGTTCATAATCTAATATTTTCCTTATTTCTAACCCAATGTTCATAGCTACGGGAGGCGGAAAAGCATTACCAATCATGCGGCAAGCCACTGTCTTCCGTTTTCCAAAATCCCATTCATCGGGAAACCCCTGGAGTCTTGCCAGCATTTGTGGAGTCAGCCTTGGCATTCCTACAAAGTCTATAGCGGGAGCTTCATTAGCTATGCCGCAGCCATCAATACCAAGTTCTGCCCAAGCTCTCTTCGCCCTTGTGGGACCTAAATCAGGGCCACCGTGCTTTTTGCTTCCACCCACAAGTGTCGGTGCAATTCTATTAGCCATTCGCCTCCATTCTTCAGCTCCATTCCAACCATTGGCCACCATTAAGTCATATAGAATTTCACCCACAGATGGCGTTGTTTCAGATATTTTCTTCGGATAATCGAACATATCCATAATATCAGTACGTATACCAATAATCACAACCCGAGGACGTAGTTGCGGAACGCCATAATCGGAAGCATTCAACAACTGAATGTGCATATTATAACCCAACTCATTCAAGCTCTTTAATATCCAAGCGCGATAGCCGTCGAAATTCGATGCCAATAGGCCACGTACGTTTTCAATCATTACAACTCGTGGATTTATCTCTCTCACTAATCGCAACATCTGTGGAAAGAGATCACGTTCGTCATCAGCTCCCAATTGCTTGCCTGCGACACTGAACGGAGGGCAAGGCACACCGCCTGCCAACAAATCAATCTTGTTGTTATAAGGCAAGCCATTGAATTGATGAACATCTTGGCAAATGACATTCCATTCGGGACGGTTTCTTTTCAAGCAATCGCAATAGTCTTTTTCATATTCAACTAAAGCGATGTGATGAAATCCTGCCATCTCAAGACCTAATGCCTGTCCTCCCGCACCAGCACATATTTCTATGGAATTATACATAAAGAGCTTTCTTGAATTTTCGCATTTACTTGTCCGTAATCAACATCGCGTCCCCATACGTACCGAAACGGTAACCTTCCTTCAAAGCCACATTATAGGCTTCCATCACCTGGTCGTAGCCACCGAAAGCGGCAACAATCATCAGCAGCGTGGAAAGCGGCATATGGAAGTTGGAAATCATCGCATTGGCTACGGTAAAGTCGTATGGAGGGAAGATGAACTTGTTCGTCCAGCCCTCATAGGATTTCAGATGTCCGTCGGTGCTCACGGTGCTCTCGATGGCACGCATCACGGTAGTACCCACGGCACAAACCTGTCTGTTCATGTCCTTCGCACGGTTCACCACGCTGACAGCCTCTTCATTCACAACCATCTGTTCAGAGTCCGTCTTGTGCTTCGTGAGGTCTTCCACATCAATGTCGCGGAAGTTGCCCAAACCGGCATGCAACGTAATATAAGCAAAGTCGATACCTTTGATTTCAAGGCGCTTCAGTAATTCGCGGCTGAAATGCAGACTGGCGGTAGGAGCCGTCACCGCACCTTCATTACGGGCAAAGATAGACTGGAAACGCTCGGCGTCATCCGGTTCTACGGGACGGTTGATGATGCTGTGTGGCAGCGGGGTTTCGCCCAATGCATACAAAGCCTTCTTGAACTCATCGTGCGGACCGTCGTAAAGGAAACGGAGCGTACGTCCGCGAGACGTCGTATTGTCGATAACTTCAGCTACCATAGAGTCGTCGTCACCGAAATACAGCTTGTTGCCGATACGGATTTTACGGGCCGGGTCCACCAGCACATCCCACAGGCGGAGTTCTTCGTTCAACTCACGCAAAAGGAACACTTCAATACGTGCGCCGGTCTTCTCCTTGTTGCCATACAGACGGGCAGGGAACACCTTCGTATCGTTGAAGATGAACACATCCTTGTCATCAAAGTAATTCAGGACATCCTTAAATTCTTTGTGTTCAATTTCGCCTGTCTTTCTGTGCAGTACCATAAGGCGCGACTCATCTCTGTACTTTGTAGGGTGCAAAGCAATCTTCTCTTCCGGAAGCTTAAATTTAAATTGCGACAGTTTCATATCTATTCTTTCTTTAAGTTATTCTTCTGTTTCTATCTCCTGAGCGTCTATCCACTCCTTGAAATTCATCGGGTCGAGGCAATCCGCCAACCGGACATCACCCACGCGGGTACGTTCCAAAGCCGTCAGATGTGCGCCACTTTGCAACGCTTCACCGATGTCGCGGGCCAGGGCACGGATATACGTACCTTTGCTGCACACCACGCGGACTTTGATTTCCGGCAGGTTGCATTCCAGCAACTCTATCTCGTCAATCACCAGCAACTTCGGCTTCAGTTCCACCTCTTCACCCTTACGAGCCAAGTCGTAAGCACGCTTACCATTCACCATGCAGGCAGAAAAAGCGGGGGGAACCTGCTGTATCTCACCGATGAATGTTTTCAATGTTTCTTCCACCAACTCACGGGTGATATGTTCCGTGGGGTAAGTGGCGTCTATCTCGTGTTCCAGGTCGTAGGAAGGAGTGGTGGCGCCCAACTGAATGGTGGCAACGTATTCCTTCGTATGATACTGAAACTCTTCAATCCGCTTCGTGGCCTTGCCTGTACAGACAATCATCACCCCTGTGGCCAAGGGGTCGAGCGTGCCGGCATGGCCAACTTTCAATTTCTTCACTTTCATCCGCCGGCAGATGTGGTAACGCGCGTGTCCCACCACCTTAAACGAGGTCCACCCCAGCGGCTTATTGAAATAAAGAACTTCTCCTTCTTTAAACTTCAAATTGCTTCTATTTTTTATTCACCACAGAAGGCACAGAGGTTAATTCAAGAATCACAGATTATCATTCCCTCTGTGAACTCTGTGTCCTCTGTGGTGTAAATTCCTAATTTAACAAACTCAACACGATAGTTACGATACCGGCAATCGCACAGTAAATGGCAAAATATACCAGCTTGCCTTTCTTCACTATGTTAATCATCCACTTGCAAGCCAGACAACCCGATACAAAAGCGGCTATGAAGCCTATCAGCAATGATAAGGTTGAAATACTGCCCGCGATATCTTCGCCTTTCATCAGTTTCATGCCATCCAGCAATCCTTCACCCAATATCGGCGGCATCACCATCAGGAAAGAGAACTGGGCCAGTTTCGCTTTATTATCACCCAGCAACAAACCTGTAGCAATCGTGGTGCCCGAACGTGAAAGTCCCGGAAGCACGGCGCAAGCCTGAGCCAAACCGATAATAAATGCATCTTTCATAGAGATTTTCTCTTTCTGCTTCGGCTTATAGTAATAGGAGAACGACAGTAAAGCGGCAGTCACCAGCAACATACAGCCCACAACCAGCAAACCTGAACCAAAGACAGCCTCTACTTCATCTTTAAAGAACACACCTACAATACCGATAGGTATCATGGATATCAATATATTGATTACATAACGTGTCTCGTCATTCATCTGCCACTTGAACAGACCTTTGAATATCCATTCGATTTCCTTCCACAGCACTACCATCGTACTGAATACCGTAGCTACATGCACCACTACCGTGAACGCCAGATTTTCTTCTCCCTCGATACCAAACAACGCCGAACCGATAGCCAAATGTCCGCTACTACTTACCGGCAAATACTCCGTCAATCCCTGGATCAAGCCCAGGATGAGCGCCTCAAACCATT
>ERZ856578.1298-NODE-1298-length-47953-cov-12.142034_pt1 | contig 47953 bp, 40 predicted proteins | sample MGYA00514384_ERZ856578 | MGnify/ENA primary metagenome ERZ856578 (study PRJEB29103, sample SAMN06111958) | human gut metagenome | biome: human gut; feature: ankylosing spondylitis patient; material: healthy_person | host: Homo sapiens | place: China:Hangzhou...
CGGGCGCATTAGCGCCCGCGCCGCCCGCTTGCCCGCTCCGGGGAAAGTTCTTTTCAGAAATAGCGCAGGCAGAAGTGTTCTTTGCTCATCGGGTGGCAAGGAAAGACCAGCCCCACGCGGAACAGGTCGATGGTCAGGATCACCTGCGGGTCGGCGCACAGCGCATTCCACTGGGCCTCGCGCTTGAGGCTCTGGTGGGGAGAATCGATAAAAATAGCGGTGTCTTCCCGGCGGGGAATGCGGCGAAAAGCCTCTTCGATGGGTTCCCCGGGAAGGATGCGGTAGAGTTCGCTCGGGAAGTCCGAAGACGACAGATAGTCCTGTATCCGCGCGAAAAGACGGTCGCAGCTCTCGGGAACCAGGCGCCTTTTCTTTTTCAGACATTCGGTCATCAGGGAGTACACGAAAGGCGAATGGACGTAGTATTCGCTCCTCGCCCCGGTAAGGTAGTACAGGTATGACCACAGATACGACAGTCCCATCATTTTTTTTGCAGGCGGGCATCCCTCCCCGGGTCGGGTCGGGTAAAAAAGCCCTCAAAAATCCCCTCAAAGTTAAAAATACTTCCGAGCTTATTGGCTATCTTTACGCCGTAAAAAAATCTGGAAGAAAACCGATGGATACGCTTATCAGAAAGGCCCTGATCGTGGACCCTACCAGTCCGTACAACGGACAGACGAAAGACCTGCTCCTCTCGGGTGAAACCATCCGGGAAATCGCCGACGATATTCCCCTGGAAGACGGGCAGCGGCGCATAGTGGATGAAAAAGGCCTGTGCGTATCCCCCGGTTGGATGGATACGGCCTGCCGTTTCGGCGAACCGCTGTACGAGGAGGCCGAAACGCTCGAAAGCGGCGCGCGAGCAGCCGCTCGAGGCGGATTTACCGCTGTGGCGCTGGCCTCGCCCAAAAGCTGTCCTACCGACAGCCGCCAGAAGGTGGAATTCTTTGTCGAGAAATCCGCCTCCCTGCCCGTGAACCTTTACCCGGTAGGGACTGCCACCCAAGCTGCCGAAGGAAAGGCCATGGCCGAGACCTACGACATGCTCTGCGGGGGAGCGGTCGCTTTCTGGGATGGATGCCCCATCGACAACAACCTGATCGAGCAGCTCGTGCTGCAGTACAACGGCGCGCTGGGCGCCTTGACCGTAACCACGCCCATGGACCGCTCGATCCTGCACGTGGGAGTAGCCAACGAAGGGCCGGTCGCCACTACGCTCGGCCTGCACGGGATTCCGGATATCGCCGAGGACATCGCCGTCTCGCGGGATATTTTCCTGGCCCAGTACACGGGCGCTCCGTTGCACATCGCCTGTGTAACGACCCCGGGAGCGGTGCGCATGATCCGGGAGGCACGGAAGAAAGGCGTGGACGTCTCGTGCAGCGTAACGCCCCATCATTTGCTCTTGGACGATGGTTGCCTGCAGGATTTCGATACCCGCTACAAGGTGCTCCCTCCCTTGCGCACGCGCACCCACATCGCGGCGCTGGTACGGGCGGTGAAGGACGGCACGGTGTGCTGCATCGCTTCCGACCATACCCCGGTGGACATCGAGGACAAGAAATGCGAATACCAGCGGGCGGCCTACGGGACCATCGGCCTGCAAACGGCTTTCGGCGCCGCTTGGAAAGCGCTTCACGACCATATTTCCCTGGAGCGGATGGTCGAGTTGATGAGCATCGGCCCGCGCCGTCGTTTCGGGGTGGAGGTGCCCAGCATCGTTCCCGGCGGAGTGGCCGAAATGACGCTTTTCGACCCCTCGGCCCGTTGGACCTTTACCAAGGACATGATCGAATCCCGGGCGAAAAACTCGGCGATGATCGGCTGCGAACTTCTGGGAGAGGTCTTTGCGGTGTACGTGAAGGGGCAACTGACCGTGTGAGAATTTAATCCGGTCGTTTTTTCTACCCGGGGCAAAATAAATATACGCGCGATGGATCAGTCGGTTTCCTTTATCAGTTTTCCGTCCGGGGTGGTCGCCGCTCCGGGCAGGATCCGTTTGTCCGGCTCCAAAAGCCAGTCGAACCGTCTGCTGCTCTTGCAGGCGGCCATGGGCGGGGCTTTTTCCATCGACAATCTTTCCGACTCGGACGATACCCGCGCCATGCGCCGGGTGCTGGAAGACCCCTCTTCGGTGCTCGATGTGGGCCATGCGGGGACAGCCATGCGTTTCGGGACGGCTTATTTGGCTTCCTGTCCCGGGCGGGAGGTAGTGCTGACCGGTTCGGGGAGGATGAAGGAACGCCCCATTGCCCCGCTGGTGGAGGCCTTGCGCCGCCTGGGGGCCGGGATCGACTATCTGGAGCGGGAGGGATGCCCGCCGCTTCGCATCCGGGGGCGTGAGTTGCCGGGCGGGGAGTGCCGGATAGACAGCACGGTGTCCAGCCAGTTCATTACCGCGCTGATGTTGATGGCTCCGTTTTGGCAGCAGGGCTTGCATTTGCACCTGGATGGGCAGAGCGTTTCGCGGCCTTACATCGAACTGACGGCTTCGGTGCTGCGTTCGGTGGGACTGGACTGCCGGGTCGGGGAGCGAGACGTTACCGTCCCGCCGGCCAAGGCTTGCGCGGTGGACCGGGTTCTGGTGGAGTCCGACTGGAGTTCGGCATCGTATTTTTACGCCCTTTCAGCCGTAGCGCGCCGAGGGTTCGAACTGTCTTCGTTCCTGCCCGGGAGCCCGCAGGGCGACAGCCGTCTGGTCGGGATATTCCGGGAGGTGTTCGGTGTGGAATCCGTCTTTTCTCCCGGGGGCATCCTTCGTCTGGAGCCTCGGGAGGGTTACTCGGCCCCGGAGTACTGCCAACTCGACATGGGCGATACGCCCGATGTGGCCCAGAGTGTGGCCGTGGTGATGGCCGCCTTGAAGATAAAAGGTCGCCTGACGGGGCTGGGAACCTTGCGGGTCAAGGAAACCGACCGGATCGCAGCGTTGCAGGCTGAACTGGCCAAATTCGGCGTGGGGTGTTCCGCTACCCGGGACAGCCTGACCATCGAGGCGTTTTCGCCACGTTCCCGCGAGATTTGTCTGGAGACCTACCAGGACCACCGCATGGCGATGGCTTTCGTGCCGTTGGCCTTGGAGGGCGGTTTTTCGGTGCGCTGCCCGCAGGTGGTTACCAAGTCCTACCCCCGTTTCTGGGAGGACATGGCTTCGGTGGGCTTGCTCTGCCGGGAGGTGCGGTAGCGTGGTTTTCCCCTTTCCCCATCCGGGGACAGTCGGGAAAAGTTCGAGGGGACCGAGGAGAGTAGATCGAGAAAGATAGGGAGGAGAGCAGACCGGGGAGAGATCGAAGGGGGGAGGAAAAGAAATCCGTGCGCCATGGAGGAAGGACGCACGGGGAACGAATAGAATTTTATCGTCCGAATGAAAAACAGTTTGTGGTGGCTCCTGGCCTTTTTGGTCGGGAATGTCGGGCTTTTGGCTCAACCGGCCGGCCGTTTTACTTACCGGGGATTGTCCGCAGCGGATCGCCAGCGGGTGGACTCGCTTTGTGGGGCGATGAGCCTGGAGGAAAAAGTAGGGCAGATGTTCGTCCCGGCGGTATTTCTCCAAACCCCTGCGCAGGTCTCCCGGGCGCTGTACCTGATCGACAGCTGTCATGTGGGCGGGGTGTCGCTGTATCGCAACGAACCCGAGGCGGTGTTGGATTTCCTCGCGCAGGCGCAACAGCACAGCAGGCGGGTGCCGCTTCTGTCCGCCATGACCTTGGAACGCGGGCTGGCCATGCGTTTGGACGGCACCTTCGGGTATCCCTGGCCGCTGACCATGGGAGCGCTTGGGAACGATACGCTGGTGTATCGGGTGGGGCGGCGCATCGGGGAGGCCTGCCGGCAGATGGGAATCTATGCCAATTTCGCTCCGTCGGCCGATGTGAATACGGAGCCGGAAAACCCGATCATCGGCGTGCGTTCCTTCGGGGAAGATCCGCATCGGGTGGCGGGCAAGGTCGCAGCCTTTGTCCGGGGGATGCAGGATGCGGGGGTGCTGGCTTCGGTCAAGCATTTTCCGGGACACGGGGCCACCCGCACCGACAGCCACAAGGAATTGCCGGTGCTGCCTTTTTCGGCCCGCCGTCTGGAGGAGGTCGAACTGCAGCCTTTTGAAAAAGCCTGCCGGGGAGGGGTGGCGAGCGTGATGACCGGCCATCTCTACGTGCCGGCCTTCGACAGTGTGGGAGAGCGTCCCTCGAGCCTTTCCGAGCGCATCGTCGGGGGAATCCTCCGCCGGGCGTGGAACTATCAGGGCTTGGTGATCACCGATGCCCTCAACATGCGGGGAGTGTCCGGCCGCTACGGTTGCGGGGAGGCCGAGATCGAAGCGATCCTGGCCGGGAACGACATGCTGCTGTATTCCGAAGATACGGAGACGGCTTACCGGGCGGTGCTCGCGGCGGTAAAGCAGGGGCGGATTCCCCGGGAGCGGATCGAACAGAGCGTGCAGCGTATCCTGTCCGCCAAATGTGCGGCGGGGATACTGGAGGGGGTGCCTCCCCGGGCGGACTCGCTCGCCCTGCGGGCAGCTCGGGGTACCGAGAGGGATTCGGCGCTTTGTCTGGATGTGATGGAACAGGCCGTAACCCTGCTGCACAACCGGGAACATGCGCTGCCGTTGGCCGATGCGGTCGATACGGTGTGCTACCTCCCCCTGGGTGCGGGTGAAAGCGGGGACATGGTGCGCTACATGGGGCTTTATGCGCCGGTAAAGGTGTTGGATCGACAGGCTTCGGCCGCACGGATCCTGGAGCAGAGCCAGGGGCGCACCTTGGTGGTAGGGTATCACGGCGGCTCGCCGGCGGCTTTTACGCCCGGAAAGGTTGCGGAGCGGGATCGGGCGCTTCTGGATTCGCTCGCGGCAGCGCCGGGCGCGGTGCTGGTATGGCTGGACAATCCCTATGCGCTGTGGCAAGTAGAGGGGTGGAAACGCTATCCGGCGGCGGTGCTGGCGTATGAAAACCTGTGGGCGGCCAATCTGGCGGCGGCCGAGGTGCTGCACGGGGCGGTGGCTCCCAAGGGGAAGTTGCCGGTGAGCCTGGGCGAGGGATACCCTCGGGGCACGGGCGAGACCTTCCGTCCGCTGGGTCGCTTGAAGTTCGGTTTCCCCTCCCAGGAAGGGATCGATCCGGAGAAACTGGGTGCAGTGGACAGCCTTCTGGCCGACATCGTGGCGACGGGTTCGGCACCCGGGGGAAGGTTGGTGGTGGCCCGGGGCGGCCGGGTGGTGATCGACCGGTGTTTCGGGACGACGATGTACGGCGATTCGCTCTCGCGGGCGGTAACCCCGGGTACGGTGTACGATTTGGCTTCGGTTACGAAGGTGTCGGCGACCTTGCCGCTGATCATGCAGTTGTACGACCGGGGAAAGATCCAATTTTCCTCGCGCCTGGAAGATATGTTGCCGGTCTACCGGGGATCGAACAAGGGAAAGGTCCTGCTCAAGGAACTGCTGGCGCACAACGGGGGGCTGCCCGCAGGGCTTCCTTTTTATTCCTATACGCTGGACAAGAACACGAAGGAACCCAGCGAATTTTTCTATGCCGATACACCGAGCCCGGAGTATCCCCTCGAAGTGGCCGAAGGGCTCTACATGCGCGCTTCGTATCCCGATACGGTAACGGCCCGCTTGCGCAAATGCGCCTTGCGCCCCAAGAGGATGGTGTACAGCGACCTGGATTTTTACCTGCTGCGGGAGGTGGTGGACCGATATTATCCCGAGGGCATCGAGCAGGCGGCGCTGGGGCAGGTGTTCCGCCCGTTGGGGGCGCTGACGATGGGATTCCGCCCGCTTTTGCGCATGCCTGCCGACAGCATTGCCCCTTCGGACAACGATACCTTGTTCCGCCGGCAGTTGTTGCGGGGATACGTTCACGATAGCGGGGCGGCGCTGCTGGGAGGCGTATCGGGGCATGCGGGCAATTTCTCATCGGCCTACGACTTGGCCAAGTACGGGCAGATGCTCCTGCAGAAGGGTTATTACGGGGGACATCGGTTCTTTTCCGAACAGACGGTCGATCGTTTTACGCGTTATGCCTATGCGACGGCTTCCAACAGCCGTTCGGCAGGTTTTGTGAAAAAGGCCATCGGGGCGGCACCGGATCATTTCGATGCGTGTGTCTCTTCGCAGGCGTATTGGCATACGGGTTTTACGGGGACGATGCTGCTGGTGGAGCCGGAGCAGGACTTGGTGTACGTGCTGCTGACCAACCGGACGTACGGCGAGAAGAAAGCCAACGCTTTTTCCGACGGGGGGTATCGTTTCGGGATTCTGGAGGCGATCCTCGGAGCCATCGACGGGAAATAGGGCGGGCAGTCGTTCAAAAGCAAAGGGTTGCGCCCCGACGGGGCGCAACCCTTTGCTTTTGAACGACTGCCTTGCTGCCCGGCAGAGAGGCCCGGGATTATTTTACTTCCCAGGTTTCTCCCTGAAGGATGAGTTCGGTCAGGTTGTGGTCTTTCTTCTTGGCAGCGACCTCTTCCAACTGGTGTTCGACTTCGTGGTCGTAGGTCGGAGCTTCGGCATTGCGGATGATACCCAGAGCCACCGGAAGGGTGCTCTCGGGAGTGCAACCCATCATGGCCAGCATGAAGTGGAGGGTGTTGTCGCGCGTGGTGGCGTCATGCACCAGCACGTCGTCCAGCGTGTATCCGTCCTGACCGATGGTTACGGCCTTGAGTGTCAGGCCGTCGAGCACGATGCCCTTGTCGCGGTTGGCGCCGAAGATCATCTTTTCACCTTGTACCAGGGTGATGGTCCGGTCGGCCCGCACTGCTTTGTCCGTGATGCAGGTGTGGATGCCGTCGTTGAAGATGACGCAGTTCTGCAGCACTTCAACGACTGCAGCACCGCGGTGACGGGCGGCAGCGACCATGGCGTCCTTGGTCAGGTTCATTTCCACGTCGAGCGAACGGGCAAAGAAGTTGCCCCGTGCGCCCAAGGTAAGTTCGGCCGGGATAAAGGGATCTTCCACCGTTCCGTAGGGCGAGGATTTCGAGACGAATCCGCGTGCCGAGGTGGGGGAGTACTGTCCCTTGGTCAGGCCATAGATCTTGTTGTTGAGCAGGATGACGTTGATGTCCACATTGCGGCGTACCGAGTGGATGAAGTGGTTGCCTCCGATGGCCATGCAGTCGCCGTCGCCGGTGATCTGCCATACGGACAAGTGGGGGTTGGCTACTTTTACACCCGTGGCGATGGCGGCTCCGCGCCCATGGATGGTGTGGAAACCGTAGGTGCCCATGTAGTAGGGCAGACGGGACGAGCAACCGATACCGGAGATTACGGCCGTGTCCTTGGGAGCGATGCCCAGTTCGGCCATCGCTTTCTGAAGGGTATTGACCACCGCATGGTCGCCGCAGCCCGGGCACCAGCGTACGTATTGGTCGCTTTTGAAGTCTTTAGCGGTATATTGATGATTTTCGCACATGGTCTTATTTCTCCAGCAGTTTAGTGAAACATTCGGTGAGTTCCTCAACCTTGAACGGCTGACCCTGTACCTTGTTGTACTTTTCGAGGTGGTTCAGCCCGTCGATCTTCATGCGCAGGTATCCGGCCAACTGACCGTCGTTGAGTTCGCACACCACGATCTTTTTGTATTTCTTGAGCACTTCCTCGGTGTTCTTGGGCAGGGGGTTGAGGTAGCTGAAATGCGCCAGGGCCACTTTCTTGCCAGTGCGATTCATCTGGTTGACCGCCTCCATCATGTGCCCGAAAGTACCGCCCCAGGATACGGCCAGCAGGTCGGCCGAAGGATCGCCCAGCACCTGAAGGTCGGGTACGTCGGCCACCACGTTCTGGATCTTGGCCTTGCGGGCATCGACCATCTTCTGGTGGTTGGCCGGGTCGGTCGAAATGGCCGAAGTGGTGTAGTCTTTTTCCAGACCGCCCAAACGGTGCATGAAGCCTTCCATGCCCGGCAGTGCCCAGTAGCGCACCATCGTCTTTTCGTCGCGCAGGTAAGGTTTCCAGCCTTTTTCCAGCATCTCCGGACGGACGTAGTTCGGGCGGATCTCCGGATATTCGGCCAGGTTCGGTACGCGCCATGCGGAGGAGCCGTTGGCGATGAACGCATCGGTGAGCAGGATCACGGGTGTCATGTGCTCCAAAGCGATCTTGGCGGCTTTGTAGGCCATCTCGAAGCAGTCGGTCGGAGTAGCGGCAGCCACTACCACGACGGGCGATTCACCGTTGCGGCCGAAGAGCGCCTGCAACAGGTCGGTCTGCTCGCTCTTGGTGGGAAGACCGGTGGAAGGACCTCCGCGCTGTACGTCCACCACCACCAGCGGCAGTTCGGCCATTACAGCCAGGCCGATGGCTTCGCTCTTGAGCGCCAGGCCAGGACCCGAGGTGCTGGTAGCGGCCAGGTCGCCGGCGAACGAGGCTCCGATGGCGGTGCAGATGCCGGCAATTTCGTCTTCGGCCTGTACGGTCTTGACGTTGAGTTCTTTCAGTTTGGCCAATTCGTGCAGGATGTCCGTAGCCGGGGTGATGGGGTAGCTGCCCAAAAAGAGCGGCAAGTGGGCTTTTTCAGCAGCCGCTACCAAACCGTAGGCCGTAGCCTTGTTGCCGTTGATGTCGGTGTAGATACCCGGCTGGCTGGCGTGGCCTTCGATGCGGAAGGTGGATACCGAGGCGTGGATGTTGTTGCCGTAGTTGTACCCGTCGGTCAGCACCTTGATGTTGGCCTCCAGTACGCTGGGCTTTTTGCCGAATTTGTTTTGCAGCATCAGGATGGCGCGCTCCAGCGGCCGGTCGAACAACCAGCAGATCAGCCCCAGGGCAAACATGTTTTTGCTCTTCATGGCAGCCTTGGCATCCAGACCGGTGCCTTCTACAGCATGCTTGACCATCGAGGTCATGGGCACGGGTACCTGCTGCACCGAACCCAGGCCGAGTTCGGCGAAGGGGTCGTTGGTGGTAAAGAGGGCCTTTTCCAGGTCGCTCTTCAGGAACGAATCCGTGTCGAAGATCACCACGGCGTTCTTCTTGATGTTTTTGACATTGACCTTCAAGGCGGCGGGGTTCATGGCCACCAGCACGTCGGCCTTGTCGCCGGGGGTGTACACTCCTTCGGCGCCCAGGTGTACCTGGAAGCCCGATACGCCGCTCAGGGTGCCTTTGGGCGCGCGCACCTCGGCCGGATAGTCCGGGAAGGTGGAGATGCTGTTCCCGATGAAAGCCGAGAGGTTGGAGAACATGTTGCCTACCAACTGCATGCCGTCGCCCGAGTCGCCGGAAAAGCGGATGACCACTTGTTCCAGTTCTTTGACTTTGGTTGTTTCTAACATAGAGAAAATCGTTTTATTTCGCCCCGAAGGGGCTGTTTGCGTGTGTATTGTTTTTTCGATCCCGCACGGGAAGGCTCCGTGCAAACGAGGGCAAATAAACGAAAAAAAAGCCGGGGTTCAAAGCAAAAACCTCATTCTTTTTCTTCGTCGAGTTGTTCGACTTCCACCCCGGCCGAGCGGAGGAAATCCAGCCCTTCGGTATCCGAGTAACCATGGCGGTACACCACGCGCCGGATGCCGGCCTGGTGGATGAGCTTGCTGCATTCGCGGCAGGGCGACATGGTTACGTAGAGAGTCGCCCCCTCGCACGACTGGGTCGAGGCCGCGATCTTGAGGATGGCGTTGGCCTCGGCGTGGAGCACGTACCATTTGGTCTGGTTGTTTTCGTCCTCGCACGCGTTTTCAAAGCCGGTCGGAGTGCCGTTGTAGCCGTCCGAGATGATCTTGCGGTCTTTGACGATCAAGGCGCCGACTTTCTTGCGGTTGCAGTGCGAGAGCTCGGCCCAGACGGCGGCCATGCGCATGTAGGCGCGGTCGAACTTGCGCTGTTTCTCCCGGTCTTGCCCGCTTTTCCGGGGAGCGCCTTTCGACGATTTTTCGGCCTTTTTTTCCGCAGCCGCCTCGTCCCTTTGGTAGGGAGCCAGGTCGCCGAAATGCTCGGCCAGCAGGGTTTGCCGCTGTTCGGAGAGGCGGAGTTTGCCGTTTTCTACCAGCGAGAGGTGCGGCTGGCTCATCCCCAGAAGGGTGCAGAGGGCCTTTTGGGTGATCTTATGGTCTTTTCGGAGTTTTTTGAGGTCGATCATCGCAAATATGTTTTTTGAGAGAGTGTTATCGCAGGGTGAAGGGGAAGGTGCGGAGGAGCAGGGGGATCATCAGCCCGATGGCGATCGAGGAGAGCACTAGGATGTAGTCCCGGCGGTTTACCCCGAAAAAGGCCGCCAGCGACGAGATGCACAGCACGACCAGCGCGGCGAGGATGACCCCGACCGCCAGTCCGAGCGCGAAGCACAGCAGGGGGAATACCGTGCCGTCCGCCTGTCCGTAGCCGCTGCCTATCGACAGCCCGAGGACGATCCCGAAGAGGATGTCGATGGCGTATCCGGTTTTTTCCAGGATGGCGGAGTGTTTGGCTCCGGCGCCCAGAATGTTGGAAATGGCCAGAAGCGTGGCCAGGAAAGGCAGCAGAAAGGCGGTCAGGGCTGCGCGCAGGTGGAACAGTTCGCTGGCCGAGAGAACCATTCCGACCAGGGTGGCCGCGGCGAAGACCACCGAGAGCATCAGGGCGCGCCGGTAGTCGGCGAGGCTATAGACGAAAAAGAGCAGGATGAGCAGGGTGAGGGTGGTCAGATGCGCTTGGTGCAGGAGAAACCAGGCACCGTCCGAAAAATAAGGAATGAATGCGTCCATGTAACGGGTAACGGGAAAATATGGTTGTCGTCCGGTGGCGGACGGACTGCGAAAATACGAAAAATGCCTGCAAAGTCCAATATTTCAGATGCTTTTTTTGAAAAACGCTTCTTGGAAAAGGAGGGACCGGGAAGGGGCAAGAGGATTTTCCCGGGCAGTGTGTGTCCAAATCCGAAAAAGGGCGGACTTTAACCTTTATTTAGGTGTATTGCCGATAAGTTTAGCGTTTGTCCCGGAGGCGCGTTCGGTTTTTTTTGTAATTTTGCTCGTTGGAATCATATCCGTCAGGATCAACCCTAAACCCTTTGAGGATGAAAAAGAAAAATATCGGGAGGTTTTGTTTGTTTGCAGCGCTGCTCTCCGCAGCGCTGGCAGGAGCTTGTTCTTCGGTCAAGATGGCGAAAAATACGGAATGTGCGATCGTGGAATTTTCCATCATGGAATATCCCGATGTCAAGATAGACCGCAACGACCCGTATATCGTCGTTCATATGCCCGAGGAGGTAAGCGACCTGCGCATGACCCCCATCTTTACCATTTCGCAAGGGGCCACCATCATGAACGAAGGCTCCGAATCGGGCGTAAAGCGCGACCTGGGCGACAATGCCAAGGTAACGGTCGTTTCGGAAGACGGGCTGTATTTGAGTACCTACAGCATGTCGGTGGCTTATGACAACAATCGTTTGGACTTTAATTCCGTAGAACTTCCGCAGGATGGGGAGAAATACGGGGAGAACCTTTCGTTTTCCTTTGTGGATTTTCCGGGAACGGCGGCTGTGGGAGCCTCGATAAAGTGGAACGGCTTTGCCATGAGCAACCATCCGGCTCCCGATATGGCCAATCCGCCCGCCGACCTCCTCTCCTGGCAGCTGTATCCGGCCGAGAGCTCGGGACGGGGCAACATGGTGTTCGCCCACTTGGGGTACGGTGCGGAAAATGCCGTCGAGATCGTGTTCAACCGCCCGGTCAATCCCGATTCGCTCACCATCGTGCCTTCGGCGCTCACTTTGCATTGCATGAAAAACGGCTATACGGATCCGGAAGGGCAAAACGTCCCGGGGATGAGCATGGACCAGGGCGACTACATGCTCCTGGTGGCCGAAGGGTATGATGAAGACGGGGAGTTGTTGGGATCGAAAGAAATGTACATCGCCAACTTTTCCCTGCCCGAACGCCCCTACATCCGCGAGGGATGGCAGACGTTCAAGTTCAATTCGAGCAAACTCAAAAGCATCCGCAAGATGAAGCTCTACGTCGAGGGAGCGCGCGAGGCTTTCTATCCCATCGTGGGCATCGACAAACTGTCCTACCAGGTGCAGCCCGTAGCGACTCCCGACCAGGACGACGACCAGGAATAATCCCGCGCCCGGGGAACGCGGCGGAGGGACTTTCCGCCCAAAGACGGGCATCGGCCTTTTGCAGGCGGAAAAGACAGGGGTGGTATCGCAGCGATGCGCCTTTGTCTTTTTTTGTCGGCCGGGGGCAAGTACGAGAGATAAAAACGGAGACAAAACGACGGGAAGCCACCCATCGGCTTCCGAGAAGGAAAAATGGACGAAAACTTTTCTACGGCAGCCATCAACGCCATACGGTATTCCCAGCAGGAAGCCTTGCGTTTGGGGTATGCCTCGATAGGAACGGAGCATATCGCCCTGGGCATCCTGCGCCAGGGCAACCGGACGGTGCTGGACCTGCTCAAGGACAACGGCATCGACATCGAACGGCTGCGGCGCGCCTTTGAAACGCTGCGCCCCCTCCCCGCACCCGGCACGCAAATCCTGCCCGAGGAGGTGGATTTCAATCCGCAAGCCTCCCGCGCCTTGAAGTTGAGCTACCTCCAGGCGCGCCTGTACAAGGAACCCAAGATCGCCCCGGTACACATCCTTTTGAGCATCCTGCGCAATCAGGATGACCCGGTATCCCGGGTGTTCGAGCAGAACCACTTGAGTTACGAGAAACTCTCCTCCGACTACAAACACCAGCTCACCGGGGAGAGCGACGGTTTCGCCGCGGACTCGGCGGAAGCCTCCTACGGATCGGCCGATTATCCGGACGACGAGCAGGACGGCGAGCCGTCCTTCACGTCAACGACTTCCGTACAGGAAGGCGATCCCCGCGCCCCCAAGAGCAAGACACCGGTGCTGGACAATTTCGGCCGCGACCTGACCCAACGCGCCCGCGAAGACAAACTGGACCCGGTGGTGGGACGCGTGCGGGAGATCGAGCGGGTCTGCCAGATCCTTTCGCGCCGCAAGAAGAACAACCCGCTGCTCATCGGTGAACCGGGTGTGGGCAAGTCGGCCATCGTCGAAGGCCTGGCCTTGCGCATCGTCCGCCGCCAGGTGCCCAGCATCCTGTTCGACAAACGGGTGGTAACCCTCGACCTGGGTTCGTTGGTGGCCGGGACGAAATACCGGGGGCAGTTCGAGGAGCGGATGAAGGCCGTGATGAACGAACTGGAAAAGAATCCCGACGTGATCCTCTTTATCGACGAACTCCATACCCTGGTGGGTGCCGGGGGGGCGGCCGGTTCGCTCGATGCGTCCAACATGTTCAAGCCGGCGTTGGCACGGGGAGAAGTCCAGGTGATCGGCGCTACGACCTTGGACGAATACCGCCAATATATCGAAAAGGACGGGGCCCTGGAACGGCGTTTCCAGAAAGTGTTGGTCGAGCCGGCCTCGGCCGAGCAGACGCTTGAAATCCTCGAAAACATCAAGGAACGTTACGAACAGCACCACAATGTCCGCTATACGGACCAGGCCTTGCGTGCTTGTGTGGACTTGACCGTGCGGTACGTGAACGACCGTTTCCTGCCCGACAAGGCCATCGATGCCTTGGACGAAGCGGGTTCGCGGGTACACCTTTCCCACATCGAGGTGCCCGAAGAGGTCGCTACCCTTGGGCAGGAGCTGGAGGATGTCCACCGGCGGAAAGAGCAGGCTGTCGCGGCGCAGGATTTCGAGACGGCAGCCCGCCTTCGAGACCTGGAACACGACTTGGACAAGCACCTCGACGCGCGCGAAAAGCAGTGGGAAGAGCAGATGAAGGAGCATCCCCAGACAGTAACCGAGGACGATGTGGCCGAGGTGGTGTCGATGATCTCCGGGGTGCCGGTGCGCCGCATCGGGGGGAGCGAAAGCGAACGTTTGTCGCATCTGGGCGAGCGGATCAAGGAGAAACTCATCGGGCAGGATCAGGCCGTGGACAAGGTGGTTCGCGCCATCATCCGCAACCGGGCGGGCATCAAAGACCCGAACCGACCCATCGGGACGTTCATCTTCCTGGGACAGACCGGGGTGGGAAAGACGCAACTGGCCAAGGTCCTGGCCGGGGAATTGTTCGATTCGCCGCAGGCATTGGTGCGGGTGGACATGAGCGAGTACATGGAAAAATTTGCCGTTTCGCGCCTGGTGGGCGCCCCTCCGGGATACGTCGGTTACGAGGAAGGGGGGCAGCTGACCGAAAAGGTGCGTCGCCATCCCTACTGCGTGGTGCTGCTCGACGAGATCGAAAAGGCGCATCCGGATGTGTACAATATCCTGCTCCAGATATTCGACGAAGGGTTTGTAACGGACAGTCTGGGGCGGAGGGTCGATTTTCGCAACACGATCCTGATCCTTACGTCCAATGTAGGGGCCCGGCAGGTGAAGGATTTCGGCCAAGGCGTGGGCTTCGATACCTCCGCGCGGCGCGCTCAAGTGGCCGACGACGAGCGGAAGACGATCCAGGCGGCGCTTCGCCGCACCTTTGCCCCGGAGTTCGTCAACCGCATCGACGAGGTGGTGATGTTTTCTTCCCTGGAGCGCGAGGACGTGGAGCGGATTATCGACATCGAGCTTCGGGAGATTTTGTCCCGGGTGGAGGCGCTGGGATACCGGATGGCGGTGTCGCAGGCGGCGCGGGAGTTGATCGTGCAGCAGGGATACGACCGGCAGTTCGGCGCGCGGCCGCTCAAACGGGCTTTGCAGACGCTGGTGGAGGATGTGGTAGCGCAGCAGATCGTCGCCGGGGCGATCGCTCCGGGCGATGCTTTTACGATCGATGCGGCCGAGGGTTCGACCGTTCTGGTGAAGGACGTGGGATAAGGCGTCTTTGGCTGCGTGCAAGCGAGAAGGGCGGGCTCCGCAGGAGCCCGCCCTTCTCGCTTGCACGCAGCCAAAGACGCCTGGCTACCAGTCCAATTCTTCGTCCCACATGGCGCGTACCGTAATCTTGTCTTCGAGGTACATCACGCGCTCGGGCTGTTGTTTTTTCATGTAGTCCACCGTATCCCAACGCCCATTCCCGTTGGCGTCGAAGATCACCCGCAGGCGATATTCGCCGGGAGGGACCAGACGGAATACGGCCTTTTCCCCAGCCTTGCCCAGGGAAACCTCCTTGACGACTTTTTTGCCCGCATCCAAAAGCTGAATCAGGAGCGGGTATTGCGAAAACGAGACCGGATTGACCGTCAGGTTGCCGTAGTCGTCCACCGAGCGGGTTTTCAGTTGGACGAAGGCCGTATCTTCGGGTACCTCGTCCAGGATGCTTCGGGTGGCCTGGGGGAGGATGGTGATGCTGTACTGGTTTTCGGGGGCGATGGAAAACTCCATGTCGATCTTCCGCAGGGAAGTCGAGTCTATTTTCAAGCGGAACGGCCGGGGGATCGAATCCTTGTCCATGAGCAGGATGTAGGCCGGATCGAGTGCCCCGACGGGTTTGTTGGTCTGGATCTCGACCTTTCCGTCCAATTCCAAGTTTTTCGAGGTGATGGCGCGGGTGAATTTCACCTCGGCCGGCTTGCGGATCTTGGCGTTGATCGTGTCGGAAATCTTCCCGTTGTGTTTGACGGCGAACAGAATGGAATCGACCTTTTCTTCCGTGTACCAGTATTGCAAGGTATCCCGCTCGGGGTAGAACAGGTAGTAGTCCTTCGCCCCTTCGGGCAGGGGAGGGAAGATGCGCAGCACGCTGTCCTGCGGTTCGAGGCCGTCGATAGCCATTTGGATAAGCCCCTTTTGGGGGTTGGTGCCCTGATAAACTTTGTAAGGCCGCTTCCCCAAGGCCAAACGGAGCCGGTATCCCCGCGGGTCGGGTTCGCTCAGTTCGATGTAACGGGGGAAAAACGCGATCTTGTCTTTCCCCTGGTCGTAGGTCATGTTCGAGGCTTCGTCCACCAGGGCGACGAGTTGGTAGGTGCCGGGGGCGATGTTTTCGATCAGGAACGTGCTGTCCCGTTCGTGGGCCAGGCGGGTGAAGTACATCGGACGCTCTTTGTAGATAGTCGAGTCGTTGAAGGTGGTGTCGACCCGGTAGAGCATCACGACGGTATTGGGATCAAAGGCTTCCTCAAAGGCATCCTCGACCACTCCGCCGACCGTCAGGGAGTCGATCTTCGGGCCGGTGGAAAAGACGTACTTGAAGTTCGGGATGGCGGCGCCTTCGTGGTTGTCCCCCACCGAGTTGCCGAAGTTGAACGTGTAAGTGGTATTGGGCAGCAGTTCGATGCCCGAGAGGTCGATCTCCATCCGCCGGGTGGGGAGTACGGCGGTGGGTTTGATCCGCATGACGATGTCCTTGATGGGCGGGGAAACGACCAGTTGCTTGCTGAGGTCCTTGTATTTGATCCGCTCGTCGAAAGTAACGGTGATCTTGTCCCCCTGGAAGTTGGTCGCGTAGTTCTCGGGCGAATACACCTGCGGTACCGGCGGATCGAAATCCGAGACCCCTCCTACCGGTGCGCCTACCGAAGCGCAGGAATGCACTCCCCAGATAGCCGCTCCGACGGCCAAGAGGAAATAAAACGTTTTTTTCTTCATCGCTCTGTCTTTTTTTCGGAGAGGGCCGTCGGCCGGAAAGTACGCAGGATGGCTTCGAGTTCCAGCATAAAGGATTCTTTTTCTTCAAAAGGCAAATATACGAAGCCGTCCGCGCAGTAGGCGATGCCGGTGTCCGGATCGATCGCGCAGTAATTGATGAACGAGCCGCCCATGTAGTCCCTCACTACCCGCCAATAGCCGTAGGAGAAAACCACGGGAATGTCTCCCAGGCGGGCGTTTTCTTTTTGGGGGCGTACGGCTATTTTTTCCACTGCCATGAACGAACTGTCGATCTGTCCGGGGACGTACCGCCGGGAGAGCGAATCGCGCAGGGCGATCGGATCGGAAGTGCCGAGGGCTTCGGTGTCCGCCGTGTAGAGCAGCAGGTTGGCCGTACCCTTGATACCCCGTTTGGAGATGTCCATCGTGAGCCAGACGAAATCCTTTTCCGCTACGGCCACGTGGTAGTAGTTGGGGATGCGGATGTCGATGCCCAGGGCCGAAACCGCTTTCAGGCGGGTATTGGTGATGCGGGAAAAGCGGTCCTGGAGGGCGTCGATGGCCGTTTGCCGGATGGCTTGGAAGATGTAGTCGCCGCTTTGGGCGATCTGTTCGGCGGCCTGTCTTTCATTGCTGGCGCGGAGGGTAAAGACGTTTTGCGGGGCGGCATAGACGTCCCGGGCCGTGGTCAGACCCGAGAGCGAGTCGGAATGCTCCACCAGGACGAGGTTGCGCATGGTACGGTAGGTGCGCGAAAAGGACGAGCGGGGGATGATGTAGAGTTTGGTCTGGCGTTCCCTTTGCGGCTGGCCGGGTTTGACGGGGGAAATGTACCGGTACAGGGCGGCTCGGGTGCGCTCCGAGTAAAGGCTGCTGTCCACCACGGCCACCACTTCCAGTACGGCGCCGGTGGAGGGAGGGACGTCCCCTGGGTAAGCGTCCGTGCGGACTTTACGTCCGCATCCGGTCAGGATCAGCAGCGGAAGGAGCAGCGGCAAGAAGCGTTTTCCCATGGCGGCGTTCGTTTTTTACTTTCTCGGATAGATGGTCAGACGTTGTCCGATGCTGAGCTTTGTGGAGTTCAGGTGGTTCCAGGTCTTCAGTTTGGATACCGTAACGCCGTAGCGCACGGCGATGCCGCTCAAGGTGTCGCCTTTCTTGACCCGGTAGACGACCGATCCGCCGGCCCCGGGGGTGGTGGTGGCTTTGTACGAGAGGGTTTTCTTCAGTGCGGCTTCGGCTTGGTGGGCTTCCTGGTAGATGTCCTGCTCCTGGGCGGCAAATTCGAGGGCTTTGTCCGAAGGGAGCACGATGGCATAATGCCGGGTGGGGGTGTAGGGGATGGCGTCGAGTTTGAAAGCCGGGTTGAGGAATTGCAGCTCTTCGATGGGCATGTCCAGTTTTTTGGACAGCAGGTCGAAGGATACCAGGCTCTTGACATTGATCGTGTCGGTCTGCTGGTATGCGATCCGGGGCAGTTCGGGGATGATGCCGTGTTCGCGGTAGTAAGTCATGATGTAGTTCACGGCGATGAAGGCGGCTACGTAATTGCGCGTTTCGCGGGGCATGTAGTCCCGTACCTCCCAATAGTTGCGTTTTCCGCCCGAGCGGGCGATGGCTTTGTTGACATTGCCGCTGCCGTAGTTGTAGGCGGCCAGGGCCATGTCCCAGTTGCCGTAATCCTCGTAGAGGCGTTTGAGCAGCCGGGCGGCGGCTTCGGTGGATTTGACCGGGTCGTACCGCTCGTCCACGTACGAGTCGTAGTACAGATTGTACATCTTGCCGGTGCTGTACATGAATTGCCACAGGCCGGTCGCCCCCGCCCGCGAGCGGGCTTTGGGGTTGAGCGCCGACTCGACGATGGTCAGGTGCTTGAGTTCCAGAGGAATGTCGTATCGGTCGAGGATGCTCTCGAAAATCTCGTAGTAGTACATCGACAGGCCGACCAAACGGGCGACCATTTCGCGCCGCTGTCCCAGGTACAGGTTGATGTAGGCGCGCACCTCGGGGTTGAACTCCAGCGAGAGGGGCGAACGGGCGTCGAGGACCTCCAGCCGGTGCCGGATCACGGAGTCGGGTACTGCGAGGATGTCCGGGGCTGCCATGTCGATTTCGGCGATCCCTTCGAAGGTGTCGGATGCGAAGAGCTGCCGCAGCATCAGCGTATCGTCCTGGGCGATGGAAACGGGGCCTTTGTCGCCGAAGGCGATCGTATCGGCTTCGGGGATGGTTTCCCGGGCGGAAAAACGTTCCCCGGCTTGGGTGAAAAGGGGTAGGGAAATAAGAAAGAGCGCGAAGAAACGGTCGATATGAAATGTCATGATGGTATGCGGGACAATAGGGATTCGTACCAGAGTGTCTTTCTGTTAAAGAAAGAGAATGGACAAATGTAATAAATATGGCGCGTTTTCTCCCGATCCTTTGGGAAGTTCCGGGGGGATTTAACGAAATTTTTTGTCTTGTCCTTTCCCGGGATAAAACTTATGGATGAAGTGTGCCCGAGAAGGGAAAAGATGTTCCGAGGCTCTTGCCGTGAAAAAAAGTTTGCCGCGATCCGAAAGGATCGCGGCAAATGTTGAGGTCGGATAAGACAGGGAGCTCTGGCCGAGGAAGTTATTCCTCTACTACTTCAAAGCTGTCCTTGCCCACGCCGCAGACCGGGCATACCCAGTCCTCGGGGATGTCTTCAAACGCGGTTCCGGGAGCGATGCCTCCGTCGGGATCGCCCACCGCCGGGTCGTAAACCCATTCGCAAACGGTGCAGATGTATTTTTTCATAGCAAATAAGGATGAGTGATGTGATGATGTGTTTTTCTCTTTTCTCGATTCAAAAGTAAAGCACCCTCCGGGAAAAAACAAGACCGGGGGATCGATAAAACAAATGGGCGGATAGATTTTTTCGACTGCCTCCCAAGTGGGGTGGGGATTACAGGTCGGCGGCCTGTTCCACGGCCCGGGCGAGTGTTTCGGGAGCGATGGCGTGCATGCATTCGTAGGTGTTCTTGAAGCACGGTTTGCTGCCGAATGTAGAGCAGGGACGGCAATCCATTTCGACCTCGACGGCATCGCAGGGAGTTTGTCCATAGCCGAGGAATCCGGCAAAAGGGTGGGTCGCTCCCCAGACGGAGACCGCACGTGTGCCTACCAGGGAGGCCAGGTGCATGTTGGCCGAGTCCATCGAGACCATGACTTTCAGGTGCGAGATTACGTCCAGCTCCTCTGAGAGGGAGAGCTTTCCGGCTACCACCCGGGTATCGGGCAAGAGTTCCTGCCAGCGTTCCAACTCGGTCTGTTCGTGGCCCTTGCCCCCGAAGAGCAGCAGCAGACAGTTTCCCTGGGCGGCGATCCTTTTCACGGCGGCGAACATCTTCTGCGGCGGGTAGGTCTTTCCGGTATAGCGGGCGAAGGGAGCGATGCCGACCCAGGGTTTCGCAGGCGAAGCCTCCGGCAGGTCGAGCACTTCGAGCGTATGGGGCGAGAGCGGCCGGGGTGTTTTCCTCAACCGGTGGGAGAGGGTCAAGGGAAAACCGGCCTGGCGGAACACGTCGGCATACCGTTCGGGCATGGGGCGCATCATCCGTTTTACCTTGTCTTCCCGGCGGGTGAGGGCTTTGCGGGCGCGGCGGTCTTTGTGGATCTTGTAGACAGACACCCGTTGCAAGTGGAAGAGCATCCGCAGGAAATGCGTGCGGATAACGCTGTGCAGGTCGAGCACCGCATCGTACGGACCTTGCCGTTTCACCTGTCGGTACAGGCGGAAAAGACCTTTGAGCCCTTTATGTTGTTCTCGGGGATAGGCCGGGAAGAAATCGACCCGTTCCACGGACTCGAACAGGGGAGCCAAAGCGAAATGCGAGACGAAGGTCAGGCGCACGTCGGGATTTTGTTCCAAAAATTCCCGAACCACCGGGACGCTCATCGCTACGTCTCCGAAGGCCGAAAACCGTATGACCAGCAGATGTTTCATCACTTGGCCTGTTTGGTGTAGAGTTGGGGGTTGAGGGCCGGGTCGTTGTACATTTTCATTTGACGGTAGGTTTTCATGTACTTGCGTCCCTGTGCGATGTCTTCGAGCAGGGAGTCGATGGCCCGGGAGAGGTCCTTGCGCTGTTCGAGCAGGATGTCGAGTTTTCCCCGGCAGGCCTGCCGGTGAGCCTCGGAAGCCTCGCTGCGCGAGGCTTCCGCCTGCATGTGGTAGATCTTCAGGGCGAGGATCGACAGCCGGTCGATGGCCCATGCAGGGCTTTCGGTATTCAGGGAGGCATCGGCAGCGGGAGTTACTTCCTTGAACTTTTCCAGGAAATAGCTGTCGATGTATTCCACCACGTCGGTGCGGTGCTGGTTGGAAGCGTCGATGCGGCGCTTGAGCTTCAGCGCCTCCACCGGATCGATGTCCTCGCGGCGGATGATGTCCTCCAGATGCCATTGGACGGTGTCGATCCAGCATTTGAGGTAGAGCAGGTGCTCCAGCGACGAGGCCGGATAGGGGTTTCGGATCTCGGTATCGATGTTGTCGGTCTGATGGTAGTCCTTTATGCAGTTGTCAAACAGGACGTTCCACGTTTCAGTCATGTGCTTTTCGATGTTTTGTGCGGCGCAAAGTTAATGAAATTCCCGTTGCCCTCAAATGTTTGGCCGGCTTTGTACGGGGAGTGTTTTTGCACAGCGGTGCCGTTTATTTCTCTATGGAAAACCGATCCCGGTCTTCCAGAAAACCGTACTTGTCCCGCAGCGTGCGGATGCGCGGCAGGGAGATGGAGGCCGAGAGGATGCATTCTTCGGTCGAAGGCCCTTCCCCGGCAATCGGTTTGCCCAGCGGCGTGAGGATGACGGAATGCCCCGTGTGGAGCGAATCCAGCGAATCCCGTCCCACGCGGTTGGCAGCCGCCACGTAAGCCATGTTCTCGATGGCGCGGGCGCGCAGCAGCGTATCCCAGGCCGCGATGCGGCTTTCCGGCCAGTTGGCCACGCAGAGTAGCAGGTCGTAGTACCGGTCGTTGCGCGACCAGACGGGGAAACGCAGGTCGTAACATACCGAGGGCATGATCTTCCAGCCGTGGAGCTCCCACAGTTCGCGGGAATGCCCGGGGGCGATGTGGCGGTCTTCGTGCCCGTAGGAGAACAGGTGCCGTTTGTCGTAGGTCTGTTCCCGTCCCGAGGCATCCACCAGGAAAAAACGGTTGAAGTACTCCCCTTTGTCCTCGACCAGGGCGCTGCCGCAAACGGCCGTGCGGTAGCGCTCGGCCGTCTCGTGCAGCCACTGCCGGATGGTGCGTCCCAAGTGGGGCGTTTCGGGGGGCGGGGGAAAGGAAAACCCGGTGGCGAAGGTCTCGGGGAAGATCCACAGGTCGGCCTGGGGGCCCGAGGCGAGGAACTCCCGGCAGCGAGACAGGCGTTCTTCTACCGGCAGGGGAGGGATGTCGCATTGGACGACGTTCAGCAGCAGGGTATCTTTCTTTTCGGTGTCCATCGGCGGGGATGGTTGTTTTTTCTCGGGGCAAAGGTACGGTATTTTTCGCTTGCGCCCGGCCGGGTGTCCGGAGGGGAAAGATGTCTGGGCGGGAAAAGATGAATGCCGGTGTTTTTTTCGTACATTTGGGTCGGCGCGCACCTTTGGAAAAAGAGAGAATGCGCTTGTAATCCGTAAAAGAAGCAAAAACAAATCTGTAAAAAACAAACACAAGATGAGCGATACGAAGAAAAAGGAAGAGGCCTTGCGTTACCACAGTTCGGGACGCCCGGGCAAAATACAGGTCGTGCCGACCAAACCCCACAGCACCCAGCGCGATCTGGCACTGGCGTATTCTCCGGGAGTGGCCGAGCCGTGTCTGGAGATCCAGCAGCGGCCCGAAGATGCGTACAGATACACCGACAAAGGCAACCTGGTGGCCGTGATCTCCAACGGTACGGCCGTGCTGGGACTGGGCAATATCGGCGCCCAGGCCTCCAAACCGGTGATGGAGGGCAAGGGGCTTCTGTTCAAGATATTTGCCGACATCGACGTGTTCGACATCGAGGTCGACACCACGGATACCGAACAGTTTATCCAGACGGTGAAAAACATCTCGCCCACCTTCGGGGGGATCAACCTGGAGGACATCAAGGCACCGGAGGCTTTCGAGATCGAGCGGCGTCTGGTCGAGGAGCTCGACATCCCGGTGATGCACGACGACCAGCACGGTACGGCGGTCATTTCCGGGGCAGCGTTGCTCAATGCGCTGGAGATCGTGGGTAAGAAGATCGGCCAGGTGAAGATGGTGGTCAACGGCGCAGGGGCAGCCGCGATCTCGTGCGCCCGGATCTACATGTCGCTGGGGGTGCGCCCGGAAAACATCCTGATGTGCGACAGCAAGGGAGTGCTGAATACCCGTCGGGAAGGCTTGAGCGCCGAGAAGAAGACCTTCGTGCGCGATACGCCGTGCGATACCCTGGCCCAGGCTATCCAGGGGGCGGATGTGTTCGTCGGTCTGTCCAAAGGCGGGGTGCTGACTCCGGAGATGCTCCTGACGATGGCTTCCGACCCCATCGTCTTCGCTTTGGCCAATCCCGACCCGGAGATCGAGTACGCCCGGGCGATGCAGACCCGCAAGGACATCATCATGGCTACCGGACGGTCCGACACGCCGAACCAGATCAACAACGTGCTGGGATTTCCGTATATCTTCCGGGGGGCGCTCGACGTGCGCGCCACCAAGATCAACGAACAGATGAAGATCGCGGCGGTGCATGCTATTGCGGCTTTGGCCCGTAAAAACGTGCCGGAGCAGGTGCTCATTGCCTACAACATGAAGAGCCTTTCCTTCGGTCGCGACTACATCATTCCCAAGCCTTTCGACGGGCGTCTGATCACGGCCGTGGCTCCGGCGGTGGCGCGGGCGGCGATGGAGTCGGGCGTGGCGCGGCATCCGATCACCGACTGGGACAAGTACGTGGAGAGCCTCGAAGAACGTCTGAGCAAGCAGCCCAAGATCGTCCGCCTGCTCCAGACGCGGGCCGCTACCGCACCCAAACGGGTGGTGTTTGCCGAGGCGAACTACCTGAACGTATTGCGCGCGGCGTACATCGCCCGCGAGGAAGGGACGGCCGTGCCGATCCTGCTGGGCGACGAGAAGCAGATCCGCGAACTGATGGCGGCCAATCAGCTGGAGATGGACGTGGAAATCATCAATACGCGCGGAGAGGCGGCTCATCCTATCGTTAGCCGCTATGCCCGCCGGTACTGGGAGGAACACCAGCGGATGGGCGTCTCGCTGTACGACGCCGAGCGGCTGATGGAGCGCCGGGACTATTTTGCGGCGATGATGCTGCACGAGGGACTGGCCGATGCGATGATCGTCGGATACGACAAGAGCCATGCGGGAAAGACCCTGGAATCGGTCATCGGGATCGACCCTCAGGAAGGGGTGATGTCGGCCGTGAGCGTGATCAGCACCCAGCGCGGTCCGTTGTTCATCGCCGATACGCTCATCAACGAGGATCCCGACCAGCAGCAGTTGTGCGCCATTACCCGACAGGTGGCCGATTTCGTCCGCTCGCTGGGCGTGGAACCGCGCATAGCGCTGGTGGCCAATTCGGATTTCGGTTCGCGTTCCACGCAGGCAGCCGCCAAGATGAGCCGCCTCTCGCGTTACATGCGGGAAAACTACCGCGATATGGTCATCGACGGGGAGATCCAGCCGGATTTTGCGTTGGACGATGCGATCCTTTCGGAGCGCTTCCCGTTTTCGACCCTGGCCGGCCGCGAGGGAGCCAACGTACTGATATACCCCGACAGGGATTCGGCCAACCTGTCGTACAAGCTGCTCCGCGGGGTCAATCGCGACCGGGTAACCATCGGGCCGGTGCTGCTCGGGCTCCAAAAAGCGGCGCATCTGGTCTACGCCGGAGCTTCGACCGAAGACATCCTCCACATGGTCTATGTGGCGGTAGTCGATGCACAGCATCCCGGGGCGAAGATCGTTTCGCGGTAAGAGCCGGGGTGTCTTTCCGTGCGGCGGGGTTGGAATGCGGCCGGTGTGTACGGAAGGAGAAAGGCCGGAAGACCGGGGAGGACGCCGGGGAGGGGAAAAAGCGCGGCGGCTGGATGGGGATGCGGGAATAAAATCTTAAAAATTGGCGCCCGCAAACGGATACTGCGTATATTTGCGCTCTCGAACCAATGCGCAGTACAGTGGAAGACATCGTGATCGACGCGGGGAATACCAGCGTGAAGTTGGGGGTGTATGCCCAGGGGCGGCTTGTCGATATTTTGCGGATGAGCTACGAGGCCTTGCCCAAGGCTTTGCCCGATTTCTGTCGCACGCGTCCGGTACGGTACTGTCTGGTTAGTTCGGTAGGGCCGGAGATGGCTTGGGACAGATTGGTGATTTGTAAAAAGATGTTAAAGTTGTCCCTTCGTTTGTCGCTGGGTATTTCGAATGTGGCTGAACTTCACAGCGAAGTGGGAGCCGACCGTTTGGCCCTGGTGGGAGGAACGGCTTTGGCCCATCCGGGACAGAGCGTTTTGCTGATCGACGCGGGGACGTGCGTAACGTACGATTTTGTCGATGCCCGGGGGGTGTACACCTGCGGGAATATCAGCCCGGGGCTTCAGTTGCGCCTGAATTCGATGCACCAGTTCACCTCGAACCTGCCGCAGCTGACCTTTTCCATGCCGACGGACGATACGACCGTCCGGCGCCTTTCTACGGCCGGTTGCATGCGGGGCGGGGCAGTGGACGGGCTGGCCGGGGAGATCCGCTACGTGGTGGAGCAGTACCGGCTGGTGCACGGGGATTTTAAGATAGTATTAACGGGCGGGGACAGCGCGTATTTGGCAGAACGATTAAAAAATACAATATTTGCACAGCCCAATTATCTGTTGGACTCGATGTATGTCATTTTGAAACACAATATAGAGATATGCGAAAGCTGATGACGGTTTGCGCGTTGCTGGTCTTGTGCGGCAGTGCGAAAGCGCAGGTAGAAACCGATCGTTTCAATACGTATTCTCCTTATTCTATTTTCGGGGTGGGAGAGGGCAGTTTCTCGTGGGGGACGGCCGAAACACAGAGTATGGCGGGCGTGGGTGTTTCCTGGATGCCGGCGGGGGTGAACAATGCGATCAACCCGGCTTCGCTGGCCTCGATCCGCCAAACGGCTTATACGGTGGGAGCTTCCCTGGATATGTCCTGGTACGAGGATGCCAAAAACTCCAACCTGCACAAGGACATATATTTCGACTACCTGGTCTTTTCGGTGCCTTTGACCCGTACTTCGGGAGTCAGCCTGGGGGTAACGCCGTATTCTACGACCGGTTACTCGATCTATGACCGCGATTCGATGGTCGTGGACGGCAGTTACAAGGAAACGTTGGGTTACTACGACGGCAATGGAGGCCTCACCCAAGTTTATTTGGCATACGGCCGGCAGATATTCCGCAACTTCAATCTGGGCGTGAGCGCGGCGTACCTCTTCGGGACGATCAAACGTACCACGTACAATACGTTGGAGGATCGCTTGTTGCAGAACAAAACCACGGAGTCGAACTGGGTAACGGGATTCAAGTTCCGGGTGGGTTTCAACTACTCGCTCCCCTTGGTCGATCAGACGCGCCTGTACCTGGGCGGGGTGTATGATTTCTCCTCCGCCATGAACAACGACCGCACGTACCGCAACTACGTGGTCGAGGATTACAATACGGCCTTCGATCCGGACAACCCGGAAAACACCGAAGAGGATACCTCGGACAAATTCCATCTGCCTTGGAACGTCACGGGAGGCATCGGTGTGGGCAACCTGCAGAAATGGTACGTAGGTTTGGATGTGCAGTACACCTCCAAGCCGGACTACGGATCGGTGGATTTCCTGCGGGGACCGGCCGAATACCAGAGTGGGAAGCGGATCGCCTTGGGCGGTAGCTATACTCCGATGTACAATTCGCCCGATTCGTACTTCCAGCGCGTGAGATATCAGGGCGGTGTGTATTACCGTCAGTTGGAATACAAGCTCTTCGGTCAGCAGATCAACGACATGGGACTCACTTTGGGAGCCTCGCTGCCCGTGACCAAAGTCAGCACCCAGGCGATGAGCGTTTCCAATCTCAACGTGTTCCTCAACGTGGGAATGATGGGCAAGTCGTCCGATCGCCTGACCAAAGAGACGTACTTCAAGCTCGGACTGTCGTTCTCGCTCAACGACCGCTGGTTCATCAAGCGGCAGTACTTCTGATCGCTATCCAAACTTGAGGGAAATGGGTTCCACCCGAAAGAACAGAATCATCTCCTGCATTGCAGCCGCTGCAGCGGCTGCAATGTTTGTTTGCTGCAAGAACGACATCTCCGAGGTCGATGCGCTGATGGCCGCCAAGACGCAGCCCGCTACGGTGATCGACACCTTTGCGCTGGTGCGCGTGGATTCGGGCAAGGTCGTCATGCGGATGCGTGCGGCCCAGGTGGTGATGGAACCCAACCCGAAGGACGCATCTCTGACCGACCGGAAGGCCTCGGGCGGGGTGGAAATCGAAATGTACGACCCGGCAACGGGCGAGATGAACGCGCGGCTGACCTCCCACCGGGCCATAGAGCATGCTTCCAGCGGACTTTCCGAAGCTTTGGGGGATGTCCTGGTGGTCAATCAGCAGGGGGATTCCATCCAGACCGAACGGCTGGTATGGGACCGTCGCAAACATATCTTCTATACCGACCTTTTTGCCCGGATCGTCCGCGAAGGCGATGTGATGCGCCCCAGCCGGGGCTTCGAGGCCGACGAAAACTTCCGCTGGTACAACCTCTTCAACAGCCAGGGCGATATCAACATCGAGGACTCCCTTTCCCGGATGGATCCGGTGGAAACGAATTAAAAATCGTATATTTGCAGCGGTCTCCCGGGCGGGACTTTTCCCGGGACCTGATCCGTAATCATGTCGCCCGATCTGTTGATCATCGTGGTAAGCCTTTTGTTTTCCGCTTTCTTTTCGGGAATGGAGATCGCCTATGTATCCGCCGACCGGGTGCAGGTATCCATCTTCAAGGCGGAGGATTCGTGGAGCGCGCGGGCGATGTCCAAACTCCTGTCCCGACCGGACAAGTACATAGCCACCACGCTGGTGGGCAACAACATCGTGCTGGTGATCTACGGGTACTACATGGGCGCGGTGCTTATCCGCTGGCTCTTCCCCCAGTATATCGATAGCGACGAGTTGCCCTTCGACGTGTTGTTGGTGCAGACGCTGATCTCCACCGGGGTGATCCTGCTCACCGGCGAGTTCGTCCCCAAGGTGGTGTTCCGGATCTATTCCGTGGGGATGCTTCGCGCACTGGCCATCCCGATGTACATCATTTACCGGGTGTTGGACCTGTTGTACATTACCGACTTCATCCTGTGGATATCCCGTTTTATGATCCGCAAGGTCTTTCGCCAGCAGGAAACGCAGGCGCTCAATTTTTCCTTCGGCCGGGTGGACCTGGGATATTACATCGAGCAGCAGATGGAAAACCTGGATACCGAACAGCGTTCCCAGATGGACAAGGAGATCAGCATCTTCCGCAATGCCTTGGATTTTCGCGACGTGAAAGCCCGGGAATGTATGGTGCCGCGTACCGAGATGCGGGCTTTGGAGATCGGGGCGCCGATGGAGGAGTTCAAGCGGCTGTTCATTTCCTCCGGATTGTCCAAGATCGTGGTGTACCGCGACTCGGTGGACAACGTGGTGGGGTATGTGCATTCGTTCGATTTTTTCCGCCCGGTGGAAAGCATTCAGGATATTCTCCTGCCGGTGCTGTTCGTGCCGGAGAGCATGCCGGTCAATGAGATCCTCAAGGACCTCACCCAAAAACGGATGAGCATTGCCGTGGTGCTGGACGAATACGGCGGGACTTCGGGAATGATTACCGTGGAGGACATCATCGAGGAGCTCTTGGGCGATATCGAGGATGAACACGACAAGGATCTGCTGTTGGAAAAGGACCTGGGCGACGGGCAGTATCTCTTCTCGGCGCGTCAGGAGGTGGACTACCTGAACCAGCGGTACGATCTGGGCCTGCCCGAGAGCGAGGAGTACGAGACCCTCGGGGGGTTGATCCTCGCCCATACCGAAAAAATACCCCAGAAGGACGAACAGGTGGAAATAGGGGATTTCGTCTTTACCATCCGGGAGGTTTCCTCGGCCAAGATCGAAACGGTTCACCTGCGGAAAAAACACGCCGAGTAAAAAAATAGTAAAAACTTACGGGCGGCGTTTTTTATTTTCGGGGCATTTGTCGTATTTTCGCAAATCCTTACCTCGCTGGGAGTTTGCCCGGGAGGAACAGTAAAAACAAACGTATTACGATAAGATAATGACTGCATTACAAAAACTGAGGCATCACCGTGGGTTGCTGGTGGGAGTGATCCTTTTCGCGCTTTTCGCTTTTGTGCTCACCGACGTGATCACCTCGAAAGACCGGATTTCTTCGGGAAGCCGTACGACGGTAGCTGTGGTGAACGGCCAGAAACTGACCATCGATGACTACCGCAACCGCACCAACGAACTGATGGAGGCCAACAAACAGTACAAGGTAGGCTACGGAGTGGCTTCGGAGCAGGTGTACCGGAGCTGGCTGGCCGAGACGATCGTCGCCCAGCAGTACGACTTGGCCGGGGTAACGGTAAGCCCGCGTGGTGTGATGAACGGCGTGCTCGCCCAGCCGGATGTACGCCAGTATTTTTCCAACCAATACGGTGTGCCCGATGAGGCTGCCCTGCGCCAGTGGGTCAATTCGGTTCGCGCCGAAAAAGACCAGGGCAACGCCGAGGCCGAACAGATGTGGGAACTGTGGGAGGATATGAAAGCGCGCGGTCGCCAGTGGGTGCTCGGAGCGCAGTATTCCGACATGGTTACCGCCGGTATGACGGCCACCCTGCTCGATGCCAAGGTGGAATACGGCTACAAGAACAACCAGGTGGACGGACGTTTCGCTTACCTGCCGTATTCTTCGATCGATGACAAGTCGGTCGAGATCACCGATGCGCAGATAAACGAGTACGTCCAGAAACATCCCGACGAGTTCCAGCGTCTCGAATCGCGCGACGTGCAGTACGTGGTGGTTCCGGTCAATCCTTCCGAAAAGGATGCCGAGGAGGTTCGCGGCAAGATCGCTGCGCTGATGGAAGACCGGGTGGAATTCAACAGCAAGACCAATACGACCGATACCATTCCCGGATTTCCCCGCGTGACGGACGACTCGATCTACGTCAATGCCAATACCGATGCGGGAGCGCACTACACCGGCCGCTATGCCAAGACTTTCGACAACCAGGAAGAAGCTCAGTGGGTGGTGAAGGCGCACCGGGGCGACATCCTGGGACCATACCGCGACGGGGATTCCTACAAGCTCTCCAAGCTGCTGGACGTACGTTCCCTGCCGGATTCGGTGAGCATGAGCCACATCCTGCTTTCCTACCAGGGCAATGCGTACGTGCAGAACGCGACCCGTTCCAAGGAACAGGCCAAGGCACTGGCCGATTCGCTGGCTTCGGTGCTGAAGGGCGGACGGGCTTCCTTCGCTCAGTTGGCCAAAGAGTATTCCGACGATCCCTCGGCCGCGCAAAACGACGGTTCGATGGGCTGGACGGCTTACAACGAGGGGATAAGCACGGAGATGGAGCAGTTCCTCTTCTTCCATCCGAAAGGTTCGTTGCAGGTGATCGAAACGCCGATGGGATACCATGTGTTCCGCATCGACGACCTCAAGGGGTCTTCGACGGCTTACAAGGTGGCTACCATCACGAATTTCATCAGTCCTTCGCGCGAGACGGCAGCCGTAGCCCTGGGCAAGGCGCAGGAGCTGGCTTCGCAGAATGTTTCGGTGGAGGAATTCGTGGCCGCAGCCCGCAAGGCAGGGTACGATGTGGTGCCCGCTACCGACTTTACGGTGCTGATGACCGACTACCCGGCGCTGGGCGACCAGTCGCAGATCACGCGTTGGGCTTTCGGAAAGGACGTGAAGGTGGGCGATACGAAGATCTTCGACATCGACGGCAACCATGTCGTAGCGATCCTTTCGGGAATGCGCAGCGAGGGTTTGGAATCGGCTGAAACGGCGCGTGCCGAGGTAGAGCCGATCCTGCTCAAGGAAAAGAAAGCCGAGATGCTGCTGGAGAAATTCAAACAGGCCAAGGGTTCGACCGTCGATGAGATCGCTTCCGCAGCCGGTGCCCAGGTGCTGGAGGCTACTTCGCTGACGCTGGCTACTCCGATCATCCCGAGTGCAGGTCGTGCACCCAAGGCAGTCGGCGTGGCTTTCGGCCTGAACGTGGGTCAGGTATCCGCTCCGGTTTCCGACGAGACGGGCGTATTCGTGGCTTCGATCACCGAACGCCGCGAGGCAAAACCGGCCGAGAATTACGACCAGGTGCAGAATGAACTCGATGCACAGTTCATGACCTTGCCGCAGACGCAGTTCTATCCCGCTTTGGAGAAGAAGGCGGACATCGAGGACAACCGCGTAAAAATCGAAAAACTGTACGCCGGGAACTGATCTTTCCCAGGCGTTCATCAAAAAGCCCCGGGCCTTTCGGCCCGGGGCTTTTTGATGAACGCCTGGGGGTGCCCGCCAGCGAGGATGGCTTGATTAGGAAAAAAATAAATGTTTTCCCGCAGCGGGAACAGCCGCAGTGGGAATAGCCTTTCCGGAAGAGGAATAGGAAGGTCGGGAAAAGAATTCAGAGAAAGTTCGCCATCGTTTCAGGAACCAGACGGCACGCGAAGACATCGGCAAAGTGTGTCAGAAGGCGATCCTTCACCCTCGACAGGGGAATTTCGCCGCCCGTTTCCTGTGCGAGGGAGGTAACCCCCCGGTCGGAAATGCCGCAGGGGACGATCTGCCGGAAGTATTCCAGCGGCGTATTGACATTGAGGGCAAAACCGTGCATGGTTACCCAGCGGGAAGTCCTCACGCCCACCGCGCAGATCTTGCGGGCGCGGGGCGACTCCGGCTCGATCCACACGCCGGAACGTCCGGCTACCCGTCCCGCGGTTACAGCGAAGTCCGCCAGGGTGCGGATGACGGTTTCTTCCAGCAGGAAGACGTACCGGTGGATGTCCGGGGTGAAATGGTCCAGGTCCAGGATGGGGTAGCCCACGATTTGTCCCGGCCCGTGGAACGTGATGTCGCCGCCGCGGTCGATGCGGAAAAAGCCGACGCCTTCCTTTTCCAGGGTTTCGGGGGCGACGAGCAGGTGGGAGGGGTCGCCATGGCGACCCAGGGTATATACCGGAGGGTGCTGGGTGAGCAGCAGGAAGTCCTCTGTGGGGAGGGGATGCTCGGCGGTGCGGTTGGCGGTCTTGCGGGCTCTGGTGCGGTCGAACAACCGGGTCTGGAGTTCCCAGGCCTGGCGATAATCCGTCGTGCCGAGGTCTTCGAAATATACGGTCTTGTCGGGATGCTTCATTCTTGTGCGGTGGGTTGACCCCAGGAGAGGATGCTCTCGACGATCTCCGCGACGGGGCGGGCGTCCTCCACGCGGAAGTCCCCGATGCGGGTGCGCCGCAAGGCCGACAGGTAGGCGCGCGAGCCGAGCGCACGGCCGAAGTCGTCGGCCACCGAGCGGATGTACGTGCCTTTCGAGCAGGCGATCCGGAAGTCGACCCGGGGCATCTCGATGGCGGTGATCTCGAAACGGGAGATGGTGATGGGCCGGGGTGCGATCTCGACCTGGGCGCCTTTGCGGGCGTGGAGGTAGGCGCGTTTGCCGTCGATGTTCAGTGCGCTGTAAAGGGGCGGGCGCTGGAACAGTTCTCCGGTAAAGTGTTCCTGTGCCGTTTCCCGGATCCGTTCCGGGGTGATGTGCCCGGTGGGGAAACCGTCCGTTACTTCCGTCTCCGCATCGAAAGACGGGGTGCAGGCCCCCAGGGTGAAACTTCCGGTGTATTCCTTTTCGCGCCCCTGGTATGCGTCGGCATTTTTCGTTTCCGCCCCCACGCATACCACCAGCAGGCCGGAAGCCAGCGGATCGAGCGTACCGGCATGGCCTACCTTGAGGTTTTTTACTCCGAAGGTCTTCTTGAGCGTGTAGCGTATCTTGTTCACCACATCGAAAGAAGTCCATTCCAGCGGTTTGTCCACCAGAAAGACGTGTCCTGCGCGCAGTTGTTCGAGCGTCATGGGTGTTGTTGCTCCGATGGGGTGTCTTCTTCTCCTTCAGGAGATTCTTCGGTGTACCACGAGGCGTACATCGCGTAGTCGTTGGAGATGCGTTCGACGATGTCGCGGAGTTGCTCGGGACTGATGTCTTTGAGCTTGCGGGCGGGGTTGCCGGCGTAGATGCTGCCCGAAGGAACGACCGTCCCCTGGGTAACGACCGCTCCGGCCGCAATGAGCGAATGGGGTTCCACCACGGCACCGTCCATGACCACCGCGCCCATGCCTACCAGCGTATAGTCGCCCAGGGTACATCCGTGTACTACGGCGTTGTGGGCGATGGATACGTGGTTGCCGATGTTGAGCGGGTGTTTTTTGTACGTGGTGTGCAGGGTGGCGTTGTCCTGGATATTGACCTTGTCGCCCATCTTGATGTAGTGCACGTCTCCGCGCACGACGGCCCCGAACCAAACGTTGCAGTCTTCGCCCATGGTTACGTCGCCCAGGATGGCGGCGTTGTCGGCAAACCAGCAGCCCCGTCCCCATACGGGCGATTTGCCCCTTACTTTTTTGATGATAGCCATTTTCTTTTTCGTTTTTACGCCCGGTTCGTCCCTGCGGACCCCGCAAGGAAGCATTCCGGACAGTTGTCCTTGCCCTTTTCCCATGTCCGATGTTGCATCCGGTGGATGCCGGGGCGGGAAAGAGACTTCAAATGTACGGCATAAAACGGGGGTTTGCAACTCTGCGGGGCAGGGTCAGGCGTTTTTCAGGTATTGGTCCACGCCGTTTTCGCACCGCAGGGCCTTGCGGGCGATGCGGTCCTGGAGGATCTGCTCGTTGATGTTTACTCCGTTGCGCGAGGCGGTGCGGTGCCACAGATGAAAGACGATGCCGCCCATCTTCAGCGCGCGGGGCTGTACCCCGGCGTGGCGCAGGCGGACGATCAGGTCGGTGTCCTCCAGCCCCCAACCGGTCATGCGCTCGTCGTACCCGTTCACCCGCAGGAAATCCTCCCGCCAGTAGGCCAGGTTGCATCCTCGGGCGTGGTAGATGCTTCCGATGTGGTAACGGCTCATGGGCTTCTGTAGCCGGGGGATACGCAGGCCGTTGAAGAAATTGGTCATGCCCCGTGAAAAAACGCTCAGGCGAATGTCGCCCGTATCGGCCGTTTGCCGGGCTTTCTGTTCGCCTACATTGACCCGCGATCCGGCAACGTAACACCCTTGAGAGGCTGCGCGGCGATGATCGGCTATGAAGTGGGGGTGCAGTACCAGGTCGCCATCTACCTGGACGATGTATCGGCCGGATGCGGCAGCGACGGCTTTGTTGAGGATGGCACTGCGCCGGAACCCTTCGTCCGGATGCCAGATGTGCACTACGGGCGTTTTCCCTCCGCTGCGCTGGTTCATTTCTTCCCGGAACCGGTCGATGACTTCCCGGGTGGGCTCGGTGGAACCGTCGTCCGCTACGATGATCTCCTCGGGCAGGACACTTTGTGCGAGGATGCTTTTGAAGGTGAGCGAGAGGTAGACCGGAGAATTGTAGGTGACTACGACCAGTGTCAGGGGGACGGATTCGTTCATGGAAAAAAGGTTCAATTTTCCGGCAAAGGTAATTATGACACTTCGGAAAAGCAAATGCGTGATCTGTATGGATATGGGCAGGATTTATGAATGAAACAAAATCCGCCTAAATGGAAAGATAATACGAACGTTTCAGTATGAAGAAAGGGGGAACGATCGCATTGGTGGTCTCTACGTACAACGCGCCCGAATATTTGTCGCGGTGTCTTTCCAGTGTGGAAAATCAGGAACTTGTGCCGAATGAGGTCCTGGTGGCGGATGACGGATCGGCGGCTCCGACCAAGGTTGTGGTCGAACGGTTTGCCGAGCGGATGCGCCGGCAATGCCCTCGGGTGGAGGTGCGGCACATTTGGCATCCGGACGAAGGATTCCGTTTGGGACCGATCAAAAACAAGGCGATCGCGGCGGCCAAGAGCGATTACATATTGCAGATAGACGGAGATTTGGTGCTGGACCGTCGTTTTGTCCGGGATCACGCCTCGGTGATGCGTCGTGGAAGGTATGTGATCGGCTCGCGGGTGATGCTGGGTGCGGAAGAGACCCGCTCTCTGTTGGAACATCCGCAGGAGGAGGTACGAAAATTTGCCGCAGGTCGTTCCAATGTTTTCAATGGGGTACGTTTTCCGTTCTTGTCGCGTTTCTTTGGTGGGTATCGTCGCAAGGATCCGTATTTTTCCCGGGGAGGATTGATGGGGTGTTGGCGGGAGGATTTCCTGCGGGTAAACGGCTACGACGAGCGCATGACCGGTTGGGGTTGGGAGGATACGGAACTTCTCGCCCGGATGCGCCATGCGGGAGTGGAGTCGTATGCGTTGAAATATAAGGCGATAACGTATCATCTTTACCACCGGGAGAGCTCCCGTGAGCAGCAGGACCGTAACCGGGAGATGTTTCTGAAAACCTTGCATGGGGGAGTGGAACGTTGTCCGGAAGGAGTGGACAAGTATTTGGTGGGCTGAATAGGGACGTTTTTCTTCTTTTTTCGACTTGCTGTCAACAGTGGTAAAAGGAGGCGGAATATTTTTTCGCCCGAGGGCGATATTGGCCTTTTTTATACTTTCAAAAACCCTGCGAAATCGCTAATTTAGCGTCGTATTTTCGAGTATTCATTTTAAAAGTTTTTCAGATGATGAAAAAGGCGAAATCTGCCCTTATATCCGTATTTCACAAGGATGGTCTCGAACCGATCGTGCGTCAGTTGCACAAGGACGGCGTCAAGCTGTACTCCACCGGCGGGACCCAGCAGTTCATCGAATCCCTGAAGATCCCCGTTACTCCCGTGGAGGAGGTTACTTCGTATCCTTCGATCCTCGGAGGCCGCGTGAAGACCCTTCACCCCAAAATATTCGGCGGTATCCTCGGTCGTCGGGGCAATGCGTCCGATGCGGTGGAGATGGAGAAATATTCCATTCAGGAGATCGATATCGTGATCGTCGATCTGTATCCGTTTGAAAAGACGGTGGCCTCCGGTGCTTCGGCCCAGGAGATCATCGAAAAGATAGACATAGGCGGCATCTCGCTCATCCGCGGGGCAGCCAAAAACTACGAAGACGTGGTGATCGTGCCTTCGATGGAGGATTACCCGCGTTTCCTGGAGATGATCCAGGCCAACGGTTCGGCTTCGAGTCTGGAAGACCGCCGGTATTTCGCCATGCGTGCCTTTGCCGTTTCGTCGGGATACGACGCAGCGATCTACAATTACTTCGCTGCCGACCAGCAGGATCCTTGCCTTCGTTTGGCCCGCGACGGGAAAACGCACCTGCGCTACGGGGAAAACCCGCACCAGAACGCGGCTTTCTACGGCCATCTGGAGGATATGTTCGAGCAGTTGCACGGCAAGGAGATCTCGTACAACAACCTGTTGGACATTGCCGCTGCGGTGGAACTGATCGCCGAGTTCCCGGACGAGCCGACTTTTGCCATCCTCAAGCACAACAATGCGTGCGGGGTGGCCAGCCGAGATACCATCCTTCAGGCGTACCTGGACGCTTTGGCCTGCGATCCGGTGTCGGCTTTCGGCGGGGTGCTCATTGCCAACCGCAAGGTGGAGGCCGATACGGCTGCCGAGATCGACAAGTTGTTCTGCGAGGTGGTGATCGCCCCGGGGTATAGCGACGAGGCTCTCGAGACGCTCAAACACAAGAAAAACCGCATCGTGCTGGTGCAGAAGGATTTTGCTCTTCCGCAAAAACAAGTCCGCTCGTGCCTGAACGGAGTGCTGGTGCAGGACCGCAATACCAAGACCGATTGCGCCGAAGACATGAAGGTAGTTACCCGTACCGCTCCTACCGAGGAACAGATACGCGACCTGATCTTCGCTTCCAAGATCTGCAAGCATTCCAAGAGCAACGCCATCGTACTGGCCAAGAACCGCCAACTGTATGCTTCGGGCATCGGTCAGACTTCCCGGATCGACGCGCTGCGTCAGGCGGTGGAGAAGGCTGAGAGTTTCGAATTCGACCTGCGGGGTGCAGTGCTGGCTTCCGATGCGTATTTCCCCTTTGCCGACGGGGTGGAAATGGCCGACAAGGCGGGTATCCGCGCGGTGGTGCAGCCTGGGGGTTCGATCCGCGACCAGTTGTCGATCGACTATTGCAACGAGCACGATATTCCGATGGTGTTCACCGGAACGCGCCATTTTAAGCATTGACAAGGAGGTGTCCTCTGCGGGGGCTGGAAAAAGGTAGAAAGCGGACGGAGAATCGTCCGATTTGAAAATAGCGTTTACGATCTTCTTCTGCTTATGCCTTTCCCTGCTTCTGGATAGGAGAGGATGCGATCCGGCAAATCCACGGAAAAACTTCGTTTTTCCCTCGGCTTTGCCCTCCTCTTTCCCTATCTTTGCTTTCAAAGGATATGAACACAAAATACCGAAGACCCTATGGGATTGTTCAATTTTTTTACCGAAGAGATCGCCATCGATCTGGGTACGGCCAACACCCTGATCATCCATAATGACAAGGTGGTGGTGGACAGTCCGTCCATCGTGGCCATCGACCAGAATACCGGCAAGGTGATCGCCGTGGGGCGCAACGCCTCCCTGATGCAGGGCAAGACGCACGAAAACATAAAGACCATCCGCCCGCTCAAGGACGGCGTGATCGCCAACTTCAAGGCCTCGGAGTTCATGATCAACGAACTGATAAGGAACGTGCCTGCGATCAAGAAACGCTTGTTCCCGCCTTCCTTGAAAGTGGTCATCTGCATCCCTTCGGGAATCACCGAAGTGGAAAAACGCGCCGTGTACGACTCGACCCAGCGGGTCAATGCCCGCGACGTGTATCTGGTGCACGAACCGATGGCGGCCGCCATCGGGATGGGCATCGACGTGCAGCAGCCCAAGGGAAACATCATCATCGACATCGGCGGCGGTACGGCCGAGATAGCGGTGATCGCCCTGGGGGGCATCGTGTGCGACAAGTCCATCAAGATCGCCGGCGATGTGCTCACCAACGACATCTCGTACTACATGCGCACCCAGCACAACCTGTTCGTGGGTGAACACATGGCCGAGATGATCAAGATACAGGTGGGTTCGGCCATCGACCATCTGGACAACCCGCCGGACGACATCCCGGTACAGGGACGCGACCTGCTCACCGGGAAACCCAAGGAGGTCAAGGTGAACTACCGAGAGATCGCCCATGCCTTGGACAAATCCATCCTGCGTATCGAGGACGCCGTGATGGGGGCTCTTTCCGAGACCCCGCCCGAACTGGCGGCCGATATCTACAAGACGGGTATCTACATGGCCGGCGGCGGTTCGATGCTGCGCGGGTTGGACAAGCGTATTTCCCAGAAGACCGACCTGGAGGTGCAGGTGGCCGAGGATCCTTTGCGGGCCGTGGTACGCGGGACGGGGATCGTGCTGAAAAACCTGGATCAGTACCGCAACATCCTGATAAAATAGTCCGGATGTCTTTCACTCCCGGTTCGGAGCCAGCGAAGCCAAAGGAAGGTGTTTCCTTTGGCTTCGCTGGCTTGATAAGCAAAAAGTAAGAAGACCCCTGTACGATGCAGCGTCTGTTGGATTTTCTAAAACGAGGCCGTTATTTCCTGCTGCTGCTCTTGCTGGAGGCGGCGGGATTTCTCTTGGTATGCGCCCAGTACGACTACCACAAGAGCTTGTGGGCCGGCATCTGGGGGGACGCCGGTTACGCGATGAGCGAAAAGGCGGGTGCGTGGCGTCGGCATTTCTCCTATGCCCGGGAAAATGCGCGTCTGGCGCAGGAGAACGCCCGTTTGCGCAGCCAGCTCTCCCGCGACGACAAGCGGATGGAGGCCTTGCCTTATCCGGGGGATACCTTGCGGGCGGATAGTACGGTTTATTCGTATATCCCGGCTACGGTGGTCAAAAATGCCTATGCCGGAGAGCGGAACTACCTCGTGCTGGACCGGGGACAGAAGGACGGGGTGGAGCCGGACATGGGTGTGGTAACGGCCGACGGCGTATTGGGGGTAGTGGTGCAGGTAACGCCCCGGTACAGTGTTTGCCGTTCGATCCTGCATACGGATAGCTACATCAGCGCACGGTTTGCGAAAAACGAGTATTTCGGCACGGTCGAGTGGGACGGGAAGGACCGCCGGTATGTCCGCCTGGTCAATATTCCCCGTCAGGCGGAGGTGGCGGTGGGCGATACGGTGATCACCGACCGGCGCTCGACCTTGTTCCCCGAGGGATTGGTCGTCGGCACGGTCCAGGAGGCCGAAGTGGGCGATGCGAGCGACTTTTACGACATCCGGGTGTGCCTGGCGGACGACTTGGCGGCCGTGCGCCATGTGTACATCCTGCGTTACAGATACAAAGACGAATTGCAACAAGCTCTCCAGTACGATGATTAAGCAACCTCTCCGCGCCGTTTTGTTCCTCGTGGTGCTGCTGCTGTTGCAGGTGGTAGTGTTCGACCATGTGGTGCTGGGCGGCTATATCGTCCCGTATGTGTATGTGCTGGGGGTGTTGTTGCTCCCGTTCTGTTTCGGTCGCGGGAAAGCGATGCTGTGTGCCTTCGCCGTCGGGTTGGTGATGGACCTCTTCCAGCAGTCGGGTGGCTTGCACGCCATGGCCTGCGTACTGACGGTATATCTGTGCGAACCTTTGACGCGGGTGTTTTTCCGCCTTTCGGAAAAAGAATTGGAGGGGTTCGATCCCTTTACGGCCAAAAACGGCCGCACGGCAGGGCTTCCCCTGTTGCTGGTGCTGCTGCTGATCCAGTATCTGGTCCTGTATTGGGTGGAAGCGGGGCGCTTTTCGGCGCTGCTTTCGGCCTTGGGACATGCTTTCCTGGGAGCGGGGGTAACCTTTGCGGTATCGGTGGTGATCCTGTCCCTCAATAGTGTACGAAGCGGGCGCTCGCGGCGCAGACAGTGGTGAGAAACAAATATCTGCTCATATCGTTGGTGGTGGTCGTGGCGGCGGTGTTGCTGGCGCGCTTGTTTTATCTGCAGGTTTACCAGGACAAGTACAAACTGCTCTCCGACTCCAATTCCCGGCGCGACCTGGTACAATATCCCCCCCGAGGGTACATCTACGACCGCAACGGACGCCTGTTGGTTTCCAACCAGCCGGCGTACAACCTGTGCGTTACCTACAACCTGTTGCAGCCTTTCGATACGTTGGAGCTTTGCACCCTGCTGCGCATCGACCCGGAAAGCCTGCGGGTACAGCTCGACAAATTCAACCAGGTGATCCGCCTGCGCCGTCATTCCCGTTACCAGCCTTACGCCGTCGTTTCGCAGATCTCTCCCCAGGATTATCCCCGGATTCAGGAGCGGCTGTACAAATATCCCGGGTTTTCCATCGAGAAAACCACGATGCGGCACTACGAATATCCATCGGCGGCCAACGTATTCGGCTTCCTGAGCGAAATCGGGCCCGATGCCGACCTGGGGCAGGATTCTCCGTACAAGATCGGCGACATTATCGGTGCGACGGGGGTCGAGCGGATGTACGAAAAACAGCTTCGGGGCATCCCGGGGCATCGTTACGTGCAGGTCGATGTAACGGGCAAGGTAACCGATCGTTACATGGACGGGAAGTTCGATTCGCCGGCCGTGGCGGGCAAGGACATCACCCTGGGGCTGGACATCGACCTGCAGCGTTACGGCGAGGCGCTCATGCAGGGAAAACGTGGCTGTATCATAGCCATCGAGCCTTCCACCGGGCAGATCCTGGCCATGGTTACCGCTCCCTCGTACGATCCGGCGCTACTCTCCGGGCGGGGGCGCTCGCGCAACTATGCGGAACTTTCAAGCGATCCCTCCCAGCCGATGTTCGACCGGGGGCTCATCGCCGAATATGCTCCGGGGTCTCCTTGGAAGATCGTTACCGGTTTGGCAGGGTTGAGCAGCGGAGCAGTCGATCCGTCGTTTTCCGTGTATTGCGGCGGGGGGTACCGCGTGGGAAACCACGTGATGCGCTGCGTGGGCGGAGTGGGGCAGACCCTGGACATGTATCACGGCTACCAGTATTCGTGCAACACGTATTTTGCCACGGTGTACGCCCGCACGCTGGAACATTTCCCCACCCCGGCCCAGGGCCTGGACTTTTGGCACCGGACCGCTACGGCGCTGGGCTTCGGGAAATACCTCGGGACGGATCTCTCCACCGGACGCAAGGGTTATGTGCCCGATGCGCAGTTTTACGACCGGCTGTACGGACGTGGGCGCTGGAAGGCCTCCACGACCATATCGAACGCCATCGGTCAGGGCGAGATCACCGTAACGCCGATGCATCTGGCCAACCTGGCGGCCGTGGTAGCCAACCGGGGGTACTATTACCGTCCGCACATTATCCGCAGCATCGACGGTCAGGCGATCGACACGGCCTACACGCAGCGCATCGAGACGGGGCTCGCCCGCGAGCATTTCGATGTGGTGGCCCGCGGGATGGCCAATGTGTTCCGGGCGGGTACGGCGCGCGAATATGCGATCCCCCAGGCGCAGTTTTGCGGGAAGACCGGGACGGTCGAAAACTTCGTGCGCATCGACGGCCGTCTGGTGCAGCTGCCCGACCACGGGATGTTCGTGGCTTTCGGACCGGAAGAAGACCCGAAGATCGCCATCACGGTGGTGGTGGAAAACGGCCGCTTCGGTCGGATCTGGGCTGCCCCGATCGCTTCGCTGATGATGGAGCGGTACTTGCTGGGAAAAACCAACCGCCCGGAGTTGGAAAAACGGATCATGGAAGGTTCGCTGGAAGAGGTGTATCGCCAGTGCGACCTTCTGCGCGAACAGGCAAAAGCGAAGAAGAAGTAGGATGAGGATCGGCGGGACGGAAGCGGACACGAGGATGAGGATCGGATGGGCACTGGTGGTTTTTTACGCCGTGTTCGTCGCGATGGGGGTCCTGAATATCTATTCCGCCACGTACGACCCGCAACATCCTTCGCTGTTCGACCTTTCCCAGTACGGGGGCAAGCAGTTGCTTTTTGCCGCCATGAGCGTGGTGATCGTGGTGGTGGTGCTGTTACTCGACATGAGCGTGTACGAGCGGATGGCGTGGCTGTTTTATATCGTTTCCATCGTCCTGCTGCTGGGTTTGCCGTTGCTGGGTTCGGAGGTCAAGGGAAACAGGGCGTGGTACGATCTGGGCTTCGTCTCGCTCCAGCCCTCGGAAATCGCCAAGTTCGCCACGGCATTGGCCTTGTCCTCGTACCTGTCCTCGTATAACGTGTCGATGTCCCGTTTCCGTTGCCAGGCGATCGCGGCGGCGATCATCCTGCTGCCGATGGGACTGGTCGGGTTGCAGGATGCGGGTTCGGCCCTGGTGTTCCTTTCCTTCTTCCTGGTGTTGTACCTGGCGGGAGCGCCGGGGATATATTTCGTGGTGGGGATTCTTTCGGCGGCGATCTTCATCGCCGATGTGTTCCTGTCATTTTATCAGGTGAGCCCGGCGTATGTCTATGCGGTGGTGGGCGGCGCAGCGCTGTTGATGGGGGTATACCGCCTGTGGCGGCATCGGGGAGGCGTAGGGCGGCTGGCGGTCGCGACGGTATTCGTACTGGGGATATACACCGTGCTGCACTTTGCGGTATGGGAGCACGCGTTCAAGGAATACCAGCGGCAGCGGATCCTCACGTCGTTCAAACTGGTGGAAGACTACAAGGGCGTGGGATTCAATACTTACCAAAGCGAGATCGCCATCGGTTCGGGCGGTTTTGCGGGAAAGGGCTACCTGATGGGCACCCAGACCAAGGGCAATTTCGTGCCGGAACAGCATACCGACTTTATCTTTTCGACCCTAGGCGAAGAGTGGGGTTTTCTCGGTGCGGCAGGCGTGGTGGTGTTGTACGCGCTGTTCCTGATCCAGATCGTGCGGGTGGCGGCACGCCAGCGCACGTTGTTTGCGCGGAATTACGGCTGGTGCGTTTTTTCGGTGTTCTTTTTCCATTTCCTGGTCAACGTGGGCATGGCGGTAGGCCTGCTTCCGGTCATCGGGATTCCGTTGCCGTTTTTCAGCTACGGGGGCTCGTCGCTGTGGAGTTTTACCATCCTGCTGTTTATCCTGGTCAAACTGGATGCGCACCGCCGCGATGTATTGCCTGAAGTGAGCCATTTCGAGGACCGGTAAAGTTTTTGCCGGCGCGGTGTGTTTTTATTTTGTGGTTTACGGCAAAAGTCCTACTTTTGCAATGCTTCGGTAGGGTACCTTGGCCGAGTGGCTAGGCACAGGTCTGCAAAACCTCTTACGGCGGTTCGAATCCGCCAGGTACCTCCAAAAAATCCTCCTTTTGACAAAGGAGGATTTTTTTGTCTTTTATCGAAGTGTTTTTTCCATTTGCCACCTGCTTTCGGGATCGCCTTTTGCACTTCCCCAAAAAAGGGGGCGGGCAGGAAAACGACCCGGCCGCAGGCAAAGGGAGGAGGAGGCGCTTACAGCACCTCGAAGATCAGTTTTTCGGTGTAGGTGCGTCCGTAGAGGTCGGTGGCGCGCACCTCCGCCACGTGTACCCCGGGGGAGGAGAAGGCAGGTATCTCGCCTTGCCACAGGTGGTAGGTCTTGGCCGCGCCGGATACTTTGCGACCCGGAAGTTTGTAGGACGGGTTGTTCCACAGTTTATTCAGGGCGGTGAAGGTCGGGTCGGTTGCGACGGTCTGTTTCATGGGCATCCATTCGCCCTGGTCGATACGGAAGGATACCTCGCAGCGCTCGTTGCCGTTGTAGAAATTGGCGTAGAGGGCGATGGGCGAACCGGTGTGCAGGCTGTCGGCCACAGCGAGGCTCATCTGGTAAAAGTCGGCCTGGCGGCTCGGGTGATAGGTGTGCGTGAAACGGTTGCCGTCGATCTCGAGGGTGAAGTAACCTTGCGGGCTGCCGTCGCGCATCATGGCGTTGGGCTGGCCGTAGGGGTCGGGCAGACCCTTGTACCAGTCGGCGCAGGTGGCCCCGGCATTGAGGTGCAGGTGCGGTTCGGCCCCCTTCCAACCGTCTTTCTCGTCGAAGAATACGGTGCGGATGTAGTGCGTGTGCGCCGAAAGGGACAGCGTATGGGGGTATTCGGCCAACAGGTCGAACAGACGCTGGCGGTCGGCATGGCGGAAGGTTTCCGCTTTGGGGTTGGTGTCGAAGAGCTGGATGTGTCCGGCGAAGATCACCAGGTGGTCTTTGGGAACGAAACGAAGGTCGTTCTCGATAAAGGCCAGTTGTTTTTCGGTCAGTCCGCCGATGTACTGGGTCTTCCCTGTGGGGTTGGGCAGGATGATGTCGTCGGTGATGATCAGGTGCACCTTGCCATAGTTCAGGGCATAGGTAGCCGGTCCGAAGAAGTCCATGTAAGTCTCGGTGCCCAGGGAATCGTGCGGGATGTCCTTGTCCTGGTTGTGGTCGTGGTTGCCCGGCATCGGGTACCAGGGAATGCCCAGCAAGGCGGCACGCTGCATCACGGGTTCGAATACCTCCAGTTGGTTGAAAGCGATGTCGCCCAGCATGACGCCGAAGGCGAATTTCCCGGTGCTGTCCATCAGCGGCTGGATGACTTCCCGGCCGAAGTATTCCGCGTCTTGCCGGTCGCGGCACTGCGGGTCGCCGAAGACCAGGATACGGAAATCCTCCGGTTCGTCCTGGAGATAGAGCGGAAAATCGACCGAGGAGGGCAGCTCTCCGGTGGGAGCGATGCCCGGGTATTTCATCCGGGTGGAGGACCCTTCCGGACGGTACAGGTAGTACGACTGGGAGATGCCGTAGCGGTTGGTCGGGGTGGCGTATCCGGCAGGTTTGATCACGAAGATTTCGCAAGGGCCGGTTACGGGAAGTTGGTAGCGGCCTTTCCGGTCGGTGAGCACCACTTCGCGGCCGTTGCTCACGGCTACACCGGGGATACCTTTTTCCGTTTTGTCGAAGACACCGTTGCGGTTGTCGTCCTGATAAACGTATCCTTTGACGTTTTTCGGCCCTCCGGCAGCCAGCAAAGGCGCAAAGAGTGCCAAGGCGAGAAGAAAGCGTGTTTTCATGGGAGAAATCGTTGTGTTTTGATCGTCGGGACAAAAATAAGGCATAGGGAGGTATGGGCGGTTACCTGCGGGTTAATATATCGTCAAAACAGTCCGGGTTTCATCGTTCGTGGGGAGGAGGATGGGAAAAATCGCCATTTTCGGGGAGGGGAACCGCCGCCGCCGGGTTTTATCTTTGTCGTCGCAACTTAAAACACAGGAAAAGATGAAGAAGATCGGTATTTTTTACGGTTCGTCCACCGGCACTACCCAGGACCTGGCCGGGCAGATCGCGCAACGCTTGGGCGTGGCGCCGGGCGACGTGCACGATGTGGCCTCGGCCGATGCGACGCAGGTCGAGGCGTATGAAGTATTGCTGCTGGGAACGTCCACCTGGGGGGCGGGCGACTTGCAGGACGACTGGCAGGATTTTGTCGATCGGTTGGCGTCCAAGGACCTGTCGGGCAAGGCGGTCGGACTGTTCGGCTGCGGCGATTCGTACGCGTACGATACGACGTTCTGCGACGGGATCGGCCGATTGTACGAAGCGCTCCGGGGAACGGGTTGTCGGTTTTGCGGGGCGTATGCCCCCCAGGACTACCACTTCACCGCTTCGATGGCCCTGGTGCAGGGACAACTCGTGGGGCTGGCGGCAGATCAGGAAAACGAACCGGAGAAGACTTCGGCGCGGATGGAGGCTTGGATCGCGGCAATGTGCGATGCCTTGTAAGGATCGTCCCGCCGGCCTGCGGACCTTCGAAGGTCAGAGTTTATCCAGTAATTCATCGACACATCCCGGTATTAGCTGCAAGATATGCCCTATCTGATAATTTGTCATCGAGGCCGATGAGGTGATGAACTCCATGCCGATCGTGCAAACGTTTTCCTCCTTGCTGTTGCGATAGGCCGAGCATTTGCAGAGGTATGTGTTGAGATTGAAGTCGTTGGCGATTTGGTAGAGTTCGCTGAGCGATTTGCCTTCTGTGCGGAACTGTGCGCGGACTTCGACAAGGGAATAGTCTCCGTTGTCCCTGACAAGGGCATAATAGACATTTCCATTTATTTTGAACATGACATCTCCGTCCGAGTCGTACGAGGGGGCATATCCTTCGTTACGCAGGTAGGACATGATGTCCGACTTGGTGTCTTGTGCCTGCAATGCACAGCAGGCGCAAAAACTCATCAGCAGTGCGAGAGCGAATCTTTTCATGGTCTATAGGGTGTTTAAGGATACACAATCGTGTGATCTCCTCAAAGGTAGAGAAAAAATCGTCTGCCTGTTCAGTACAGGTCGGTAAATTCGTAGGCGTTGCCGCAGAGTTCGAGGTAACGCAGGAAATCCGGCGTACGGATGACGACGGTGGCGGTGTTGTCGTTGGGGTGAAAACTCAAGGCCGGCTGGTCGAGCAGGTTCCGGTCGGCAAAGAGGTACACGTGGTTTTCCGGGTCGTTGATCAGTCCGAAGGGCGACACCGAGCCGGGGAGCAGCCCCAGGTAGCGTTCCATCCGTTTTTCGGAGGCGAAGGTCAGTTTGCCCTGATGCAGCCGCTGTTCCAGGTCGTGGATGGCCAGGTTTTGGGCGCAGTCGAAGATGACCAGGTAATGGCGGTCGCCTTTCTTGTTGCGGAAAAACAGATTCTTGCAGTGCATCGAACCGTCCTGCCGCCAGTACTTCTCGGCTTCTTCGATGGTGGGAGTGGCCGGGTGGTCGTACGCCTGGAAAGGGATGCCGTGTGCGGTGAGGTAGTCGTAAACGTCTTGTTTTCGGGACATGTTGCAGTGAAATAGAAAGGGTTTATCGGAAGATTCCGCGTTTTTTCCAGTACCGGATCATCAGGTAGCCGAAGAGCATGCCGCCCACGTGGGCGAAGTGCGCGATGCCGCTTTGGAGGCCGGATATGCCGGAGATAAATTCGAATACGCCGTAGCCGATCACGAACCATTTGGCCTTGATCGGGATGGCGAAATAGAGGTAGATCAGTGAATTGGGGAACATCATGCCGAAGGCCAGGATGATGCCGAAGACGGCCCCCGAAGCTCCTACGACGCTCGAATGCACGGTCCAGTAGTATTTGCTCAGCAGATCGCCGTCCAAGGGGATGCCTGTCTGGGCGATGAGGCTGTTGGCTACGTCGAGGTCCGAGGTCTTCCGGAGTGCGTCCAGGAGCGCTTGCGGAGCGCCTTCGGAGAGCAGTTTTCCAGCGGCGATCCCGATTTCGATCTGGTTGACCAGCAGGTACAGCACTCCCGCGCCTACGGCAGTAACCAGGTAATAGGTCAGAAAGCGCCTTCCGCCCCAAATGTTTTCGATCACCGCTCCGAACATCCACAGGGAGAACATGTTGGAAAACAGATGGAGAAAACTCCCGTGCATGAACACGCTGGTGAAGATCTGCCACAGGTGGAAGTCGGGAGTGCCCGGTTGGTAGAGGGCGAGCGATTCGAAAAACGGGCGCAGGGGGGTATTCGACAACACGTAGGTGGCCAGATACATCAAGCCGTTGATCACCAGCAGGTATTTGGTCATCTCGGGCAGCATCTGGTAGCGCCCCGGTTGGAAGGTATTGTAACTCATGTTTGTTTTTTCAGTCGAATTTCTTTTCGAGTTCGTCCAGGCCTATTTTGACGAACGTCGGTTTTCCGTTGGGGGACAGAGCCGGTTCTTCGCACTCGAACAGGTCGGTGATCAGGGTTTCCATCTCCCCCTGGGTGAGTGTTTCGGGTTTGGACATCCGCAGGGCGCGGGAAAGGCTGCGGGCGATGTTTCGTTCCAGGGCTTCTCCCGTGGGGCGTTCGGCTTTGTAGTCGTCCAGCACGCAGAAGACCAGGTTTTCGGCTTGCCCTTCTCCCACTCCGGGCGGAATGCCGAGGATGCGTACCGTTTCGCCGTCCCGGGGTTCGAAGTGGAATCCGGCGCTGGAGAGTTCGTCCTTGACTTGATCGAACAGCGGAATCTGCCAAGGGCTCAAGGTCAGGGTGATCGGGAACAGGATTTGCTGGGAGAGCGAACCGCGCGAACGGACGCTCCGCAGGAATTTTTCGTACAGGATGCACCAATGCGCCCGCAGCGGATCCACCAGCAGGATGCCCGTTTTGATATGGGTAAGGATGTAGCGGCCGTTGATCAGGGTGTATCGTTTGTCCGAGGTGGGGGAGGGGGCTTCGTCCTGCGGGCTGTCGGCGGCAAAGAGACGCCCTTGGGTCTCGGGGGGAAAGTCTTCCCGTTCCGGGTCGATGGGGAAGTCCGGGAAGGCGTCCTGTGCCTCCGGGTCGAGCGGACTGGAGCGGACATGGGCATCGTTTCGGAAAACATGCTTCTATATTCGCGGCATGAACCTTTTGTTTCACT
>ERZ856578.1300-NODE-1300-length-47893-cov-15.623243_pt1 | contig 47893 bp, 47 predicted proteins | sample MGYA00514384_ERZ856578 | MGnify/ENA primary metagenome ERZ856578 (study PRJEB29103, sample SAMN06111958) | human gut metagenome | biome: human gut; feature: ankylosing spondylitis patient; material: healthy_person | host: Homo sapiens | place: China:Hangzhou...
GATCGGCCTTGCTCAACTCAAAATAATAGGTAGACCGTGCCATCTGCATAGATTTCAACAGATATTTCAATTGGTATCCTTTTTCACGCAGCTCTTTGATGATCGCTGCTTTCTCGCCTTGAGTTGCGCTGCGTGCCTCTCTTCTCTCAAGGCGATCTCTTTTTTTATAACTTCATTCTCCGCCTTTATATACTCGTTTTCTGCCCGAAGCCGGATCAATTCTTCTCGTTCGGATTCATTCAGTGGCCTTGCTTCTTCCTTTTTCATTTGGGGTACCCCTTTACTTGGACGACCTTTTTTCATTTCTACCAGGCCATTATACCCCTTTGTTTTATAGTTTTGAACCCATTGATACAATAGTCTATCTTGAATACCGGCCTCGATTGCCACTGACACACAGGATTTTCCGGACATTACTTGGGATACTAGTTCCAGCCGTTCTTCTGGTGTCCAGTTCCTGTTGAAATTTTTGTGTTTCAGTGCTTCTGGACCGCGGCTATCCTCTGCTCTTACCCATAGTCTCACTTTATCCCGAAAGGATTTATCGCTAACACCTTCCGGCGTTTCTGGCCATTTTCCTTCTCGATACAGTTCTACACATTTCCTTTTGTACTCATATGTGTACCGCATAATAATACCCCCTCTACTGGGTGTCCAGTAAAGGGGGTACATATCAAAGGAAGGCTCCGATTTTTTTATTCTCAATCATAGAGATGACAGGCGACCCAGTGACCAGGCGAGAGCTCTCTGGATTCCGGCACCTGCTCCTTGCAGGCCGCCGTACAGTGGGGACAGCGGTTGTGAAAGGCGCAGCCGGGGGGAGGGGAGGCGGGACTGGGGACGTCGCCCTCCAGGCGGATACGCGCTTTTTCCTCCGATGGGTCCCGCTTGGGGATCGCGGAGAGAAGGGCTTGGGTATAGGGGTGCATGGGGGTGTGGTAGACATCTTCGGTATCCCCCAACTCCATGATGCGGCCCAGATACATGACGCCCACCCGATTGCTGATGTGGCGGACCACATTGAGGTCGTGAGAGATAAAGAGGTAAGAGAGCTTCAGGTCCTTTTGAAGTCCCATGAGCAGATTGAGAATCTGGGCCTGGATGGAGACATCCAGGGCGGATACGGGCTCGTCGGCCACGACGAAGCGGGGCTTGGTGATGAGGGCCCTGGCAATGCTGATGCGCTGCCGCTGCCCGCCGGAAAACTGATGCGGGTATCGCTCCAACTGCTCGGGGGACAGACCGACCGCCTGGGAGATCCACAGGACTTGCTCGTCCATCCCGGCCTGAGAGAGAGAAAAATGGGTCTTCAGGGGCTCCTCCAGCAGCTTCCGCACCGTCATACGGGGATTCAGGGAGGCATAGGGGTCCTGAAAGACCAGCTGCATATCCCGGCGCTTCTGCCGCATGGACTCTTTGTCCAGGGCGCACAGATCCTGACCATCGAAATAGATATGTCCGGAGGTGGGTTCGATCAGCCGCAGGATCGTGCGGCCCGTGGTGGATTTGCCGCAGCCGGATTCGCCCACCAGGCCGAATGTCTCCTGCTCCCGGATCTGAAAGGAGACGTCTTCTACGGCATGGACGTAGCCCACGGTTTTCCGGACGACTCCCCCTTGAATGGGGAAGTAGGTCTGGAGGTTCTGCACGTCCAGGATGACATTGTGTCCGCTCATGCTGTCTCCTCCTTTGGCGTGTCCGCATGGAGCCAGCAGCGGCATAGATGTCCGGGAGAGATCTCCGACAGCGCGGGGGCCCGATTGCGGCAGATGTCCATACAGTGCTCACAGCGGTCGGCAAAGCGGCAGCCGACGCTGAAATTTCCCGCCGTGGGCACCGTGCCCTGGATGGTATAGAGCTCCTGCTGCGCGCCGCCCAGGGAGAGGACAGAGCGCAGCAGGCCGGCGGTATAGGGATGTGCGGGCGCGTGGAAGATCGTGTTCACATCGGACTGCTCCACCACCTGACCGGCATAAAATACCGCGACCTCTTCACAGGTCTCTGCGATGACCCCCAAATCGTGTGTGATCATGATGACAGAGGTATCGTAGCTCTCCCGCAGCTCGTTCATCAGGTCCAGGATTTGGGCCTGTATGGTCACATCCAGCGCGGTGGTGGGCTCATCGGCGATGAGAAGGCGGGGATTGTTGATGAGCGCAATGGCAATCATCACACGCTGCAGCATGCCGCCGGAGAGATGGTGGGGATAATCCTTCAGAATCTGCTCCGGACGGGGGATTTTAACTTTCCTGAGCATTTCCAGCGCAGCGTCATGCATTTCCGCCTTGCTCAGGCTGGCGTGAAAGAGAAGAGATTCGCAAATTTGTTCCTCGATGGTGTACATGGGATCCAGCGCGGTCATGGGTTCCTGAAAAATCATGGAGATGTCCCGGCCCCGCAGCTTGCGCAGCTCGGCCTTGGAGAGACCGGTGATTTCCACCTCGCGTCCGTCCCCCTGCTGGAAACGGATGGAACTGCCCTGACCCAGCGAAAGGGGAAAGGAGAGGAGGCCCATGATGGAGGAACAAGTGATGCTCTTGCCGCAGCCGGATTCTCCCACGACGCCGAAGTTTTGCTTTTTGCGGACCGTGAGGTCCACACCCTCCACCAGCTTGACCGGCGGTTTCCGCCTGCCTTGGGGGAGCTCGATGGAGAGGTTGCGTATTTCCAACAGATGATCCATATTCCTGACCTCCCCTTTAAAGCTTCAACTTGGGGTCCAGCACATCGCGGAGGCTGTCGCCCAGGATATTGAAGAGAAGGATGGTGACGATGATAAAGAGAGCGGGAAAAACGGCCATCCAGGGGGCCTGTTCCATAAAGGTCCGCGCTTCAGACAGCATGGAGCCCCAGGAAGGGTCCGGCGGTTGGATGCCCAGGCCCAGGAAGCTCATGGACGCCTCGGTAAGAATGGCGCTGGAGAGGGCCAGGGTAGCCTGAACAGTGAAGGGGGCCACGACGTTGGGAGAGATGTGGCGGATCAGGATCGCGCCGGTCCTGACGCCCACGGACTTGGCGTTCTGGACATACTCCAGCCCCTTGGCGGAGATGACCGAGGCGCGGACCGTCCGGGCGAACACGGGAATATTGACGATGCCGATGGCAATCATGGTGTTCACCAGCCCGCGGCCCAGCACTGCGGAGATAAAGATGGCCAGCAGGATGGAGGGAAAGGCGAAAAAGATATCCATCACACACATAATGACGCGGTCCACCCAGCCCTCGAAATATCCGGCGATGAGCCCCAGGACATAGCCTGCAGTGGCGGCGATGCCCACGGCAATGATGCCAACCTGCAGAGAGACACGGGCGCCGTACAGGATGCGGCTGAAAATGTCGCGCCCATAATTATCCGTCCCGAACCAAAATTCGGAACTGGGAGGCGCCTTGGGGAGGCCGACCATTTTTTCCGGGCCGAAATGGGATAGCTGGGGGGCAAAAACCGCCATCAGAATGACAAGGAAAATGCCCAGCATACCGATCCGCCCCATCGGGTCGCGCCAAAGCTCCCGTAGGATCTGTCCAAATCGTTTCATGGCGGATCACCTCAGTCGTAAGAAATACGCGGGTCGATATAGGCGTAGAGCAGGTCGGTCACCAGATTCACCAGCACGTAGACAAAAGCGATGAACAGGACACAGCCCTGCACCACGGGGTAGTCCCGCTGATTGATGCCGGTCAGCATCATCTGACCAAGGCCGGGCAGGGAAAAAATCTGCTCCACAATGACGGCGCCGCCCAGCAGGGAACCGATCTGCATGCCGATAAGGGTAATGATGGGGATCAGGGCGTTGCGCAGGGCATGCTTGAAAATGGCCACGCGTTCACTGGCGCCCTTGGCACGTACTGTCTTGATGAAGTCCTGACGCAGCACTTCCAGGACGGAGGAGCGGGTCATGCGCATCACCGATCCGGAGATGCTCACCCCCAGGATGGCGGCGGGGAGGATCATGATCTGGAGATTGCGCAGCGGGTCCTCGAAAAAACCGACATAGCCCAGCGGGGGGAAGTAATTAAAGGCCAGGGAAAGTACCAGAATCAGCAGAATGGAGAGGGCGAATCCGGGGACGGAGACGCCCAGCAGGGCAAATACCCGCACGAAGCGGTCGGCAAAGGTGTTGCGCTTCACAGCGGCCAAGACACCCAAGGGGATAGCGATACACCAGGAGATCACGGCCGCCATGATTGTGAGCTCCGCGGTGACCTTGAAGCGGCTGAGGATCTCGGGGAGGATGGGGGCGGAGGTGCGGATGGATTCGCCGAAGTCTCCGTGGAGGACACCGACGATCCAGTCCAGGTATTGGACGATATAGGGCCTGTCCAGCCCATATTTGGCGGCCAACTGGGCGCGGAGCTCCGGTGTGGCTTCCACACCCAGAATACCCGAGATGACATCGCCGGGAATCATTTTCATGACGGCAAAGATGAGGACGCTGATACCAAACAGAACAGGGATGAGCTGTAGGATGCGGCGGATCGTATAGTTTTTCATAGTGTCACACTCCCGGCAAGCCATTGAGAATTGACAATGCCCAACCGCATATCCGGCGATTGGGGATTGTCAGTCCTCAAAGACGGAGATAGAGAGGGATGAGGCAGAGGACTTTGTCCGCTGCCTCATCCCCGCAATACAGAGATTACTGGGCCAGATAGGTGTCGCGGAAGTTGCTGGCGTCGGCGGAGGAGGGGGCGAAGCCTTCCACGTAGGAGGCGGTCACAAAATACTTCATGGGGCTGGCGATGCAGATCTTAGTGCAGTCCTCGATGCAGATGAGCTGGGCCTCATTGTAGATCTCCTCACGTTTGGACTCGTCGGTGGTGGCGATACCCTGGGCGCAGAGCTCATCCACCCGCTCGTTGGAGAAACCGAACACGTTGGCGCTGGCACCGGTGCCGAAGAAGAAGGAGATGGAGCGGTTGGGATCGGTGCCCGCGCCGTCGTTGACGATCATCAGGTCAAAACCGGCCTCAGGGGTGCTCATTTTGCCCCAAATGTCCACGTATTCGCCGGACTCCAGATTGGTGATCTCCAGGTCGATGTAGATCTCGGCCAACTGCTGCTGGAGAACCACAGCGGCCTGACGGATGGAGTCCATGAGGCCGGCCGCCACTTTCAGGGTCAGACGGTTGCCATCGTTGTAACCGGCGGCCTCCATCAGTTCCTTGGCTTTCTCCACATTGGTCTGGTAGAGCTCCATGTCGGAGACGTCCAGAGACCAGTGTCCCAGTCCGGGAGGCACCATGGAACAGGGGACGGCCTGCCCGCCGAAGACCACGTTGATGATGGCGTCGCGGTCCATGGCATAGCTCATGGCCTGGCGGACGTTGATATCCTAGAGGGCGGGGGTGGAGAGGTTGCAGCCCAAGGCGATGTAGTCGTTGGTCTGGTAGCTGATGACGTTCAGATTCGCCTCTTTCTCCGCCGCGGCAATGTTGGTGGCGGACAGGCTTGCAAAGTCGATCTCCCCGGTGCGGAGGGCGGCCAGCCGGGCGGCTTCATCGCCGATGAGGAAGTAGGTGATGCCGTCAAGCTGGACCCGGTCGGCGTCCCAGTAGTCGGAGAACTTGGTGATGGTCACGTAGTTGTCGGGCAGCCACTCCCCCAGGGTAAAGGGGCCGGTGCCGCCGTCCGCGCGCATCAGATCGCCGTTTTCCTCGATCACGTCCTTATCCACGATAGCACCGTAGTTGCTGGTCAGGGTGCTGAGGAAAGCGGCGTTGGGCTCAGCCAGCGTGAATTGGACGGTATAGGTGTCCAGGGCCTCCACAGCGGTGACACCGCCGTAATAGCTGGCCTTGCTGCCCAGCGCGCCGATGTCGCCGGCCTCAGTTTTGCCCAGGATTCGGTCAAAGGTATATACCACGTCGTCCGCGGTCATCTCGCGACCGGAGTGGAACTTGACGCCCTGACGGAGGTGGAAAACATAGGTGGTCTCGTCGGGAATCTCCCAGCTCTCGGCGAGCTGCCCATAGAAAGTCATGTCGGCGTCCACCTCGATCAGGGTCTCATAGAGCTGATTCATGACCCGGAGGGAGGCCTCCTCGGAGTTAGTATGCGGGTCGAAGCCGGTGGGCTCGGAATCGGTGCCCCAGCGCAGAATGTTGCCGGCGGCGAAGGCGGTAGGAGCCGCAGAGTCGGTAGGCGCGGGGGTGCCGGTGGTTTGGCTGTTTCCTCCGCAGCCGGCCAGGGCGCCCATGAGCATGGCGCCCGCAAGAGACAGAGACAGCCACTTTTTCACATTGTTCATGGAGATACCTCTTTTCTTTGATCAGATTGTGGGTGTATGTCACAAGAAGGATCTCTTGTTCATACCGGAACGGGTGGAGTGCGGCCCAACAGGGCGTAGTGGACGGCGCGGCGGAATTCGTTGGAATTTCCCGGGGGCTCCCCCTGTGTCCTGAAAAACTTGTTGGTCAGGATCACCGCGCCGCAGTGGTGGGAACGGCTCAGCCAAAGGCTGGTGCCCGTAAAGCCGCTGTGCCCGCAGCCGTCGGGGAACACGTCGCTTTTATCAAAGCCCAGTCCGCGCTCGCAGATGTTTTCCTCCATGGCGCGGAGAAAGATGGGCTTCTGTGTGGTCAGATAGAACTGGCAGAGCCTGGTCAGGGCGGCGGAAGTGGCGAACGCACCGGCGTGGCCGCTGGCACCGTGCCAGTAGTAATAGGCGTTTCCATCGTTGCAGGTCCCGCGGACCACTGCGCCGTCGGGACGCCATCCCTGAAAATGAAGTCCGCGTTCGGCGCACATGCGCTGCTCGATCTGATTTCCATAGCAGGAGGGGGCGCAAAGTCCGGGAGCCACCGGCCCATAGGAGAGTTCGGAAATGGACATGGGCTCCTTGATGTAGTGCTCCAGCCCCTCCTGAAGGGTAAGCCCTGTAACATGGGAAAAAATCAGGCCCAGAAGCATAAAATTGAGATCACTGTAGGCCATGCCGTGTTCGACAGGGGTGGTGCTCAGAACGTGCTCCAGCACCGTATAGAAATCCCGGCCATCGGCGTAGAAGGGATACCAGGGAACGATGCCGGAGGTATGGGTCATGAGCTGTAAGATCGTCACATCGGCCAGCCGCCTCAGTGTGACCGGCCCCGGAAGTCCGGCGGGAAGGCGGTCGAGCACCCGGTCCTCCGGCGCAAGGCGGCCCTCATCCATGGTGGCGAGCAGCATGGTCGTACAGATGATTTTGCTCACCGATGCCAGATCAAACCAGGTATCCTCCGTGACATCGCCGAAGGCCCCCCGGTACAGCGTGTGTGTTTCGTCAAAAACCTGACATACGGCCGACGGATAATAGCCCCGGGCGCGGTAATCTTCCAAAATGCGGCCGACCGCTGAAACATCCATCATCGGCACCTCCTGTCGGCAGTCTGTCTCGCTGCGGATACAAAAAAGGGCCCCATATACCTTAATGTATCAGGAATACGCGACCTTGCGCGAAAGGCGGCGCCCTTCGAAAATTATAATCTTGTACTTTAGCGTAACACAGATAAAACGAGATTTCAACAGAAATGAAGAAAAAATGAAATTTTATTCCTCCTGAAAGCTGCGGATCAAATCACGGGTCCGCCGCAGGCTCTCTTCGGTCCGCTCCGGGTCATGCTTTGCAATACCGAGATACAGCAGGTCCAGGATGAAGAGCCCGGAGGTGCGGGAGGTCATGGCGCCCACCCGCAGTTCCTTCTCCTCACCGGGGACGAAAAGGGGATAGTCGGCCAGACGGGCGAGCGTGTTGCGGTTGGCCTGGGTGATGGCGATCACCTTGGCGCCGTGTTCTTTGGCTGCTCTGGCGGCCAGCACAGTCTCGCGGGTCTCGCCGCTGTAGCTGATGGCGATGATGATGTCCTCCGGCCCCAGCAGTGAGGCGGTAGCGAGATTGGTATGGGCGTCGGAGTGGTAGGTGGCGGGAATGCCGATGCGGGAGGATTTATAGAGAAAATCCATGGCCAGCAGGCCGGAGGCACCCACACCGAAGAGATGGATGCGCCTGCCGGCACAGATCTCCTCCACAGCCTGAGACAGGATGGAGACGTTGAGCATTTGGTAGGTGAGAGAGGTGTTTTGGAGATGAATGCGCTCGGCTTTTCGGACAATGGTCTCCATATCGTCATTGTCACGGATGGCGGCCTGGAAATCATCCAGCTCTCCCTGTCCGGACTCCCGGGCCAAGTCCAATTTGAGCGCGGTGAAACCCTTAAAGCCCAGCCGTTTGGAAAAACGGACCACCGCCGCAGGGGAGGAGGTGCAGGCTGCGGCGTATTCCTTGGCGTTCATATGGATGACCTCAGAGGTGTGGTCCAGCAGATATGCGGCCAGCCGCTGTTCCGTGCTTGTCAGGCTGTCCAGACATTCTTTGATCAAAAGTGTACAACCCATAGTGGAGCTCCCCATTGTTTTTTATCCAGTATAGCAAAAACGACAGTATAAGTCCATATGTTTTAAAACTAAATTTCAAAAATTCAACAAAGAACATGAAATCTTGTTGACAGCGGGGAATGGATGCGATAGTCTGAAAAGGAACAGATTGGAGGTGGTGAGATGGACGATTATTTGGCGGGGCTGTCCACCGAGGGGATCAATGAGGACACCCGGAATATCGACCTTTGCTCTACCGAAGAAATGGTGGCCATGATCAACCGCCAGGACGCCCTTGTGGCCGGGGCGGTGGCCGCCGAGCAGCAGCACATCGCACGGGCGGTGGACCTCATTTATCAATGCTTCAAAAAAGGGGGACGTCTCATCTATCTGGGGGCCGGGACCTCTGGACGGCTGGGCGTGCTGGACGCCTCGGAATGTCAGCCCACCTTCGGCGTCTCTCCGGAAATGGTGCAGGGCTATATCGCCGGCGGGGATACCGCTCTGCGCTGCCCAGTAGAGGGTTGTGAGGACAGCGAGGCCGACGGAAGGAACCTGGCGGATAGCCTGGAGGTAGGGGAGACCGACGCGGTGGTAGGCATCACCGCCAGCGGCAGCGCGCCTTACGTTCTGGCGGCGCTGCGGCGGGCGAAGGAGCGGGGGAGCGTAACCATCGGGGTATGCACGAACGCCCACTCCAGGCTGGAGGCGCTCTGCGACGTGACCATAGCCCCCCTGGTGGGGCCGGAGGTCATCTCGGGGTCCACGAGAATGAAATCCGGCACCGCCCAGAAGATGGTCCTCAATATGCTGACGACCTGCTCCATGATCAAACTGGGCAAGGTATACGGCAATCTGATGGTCGATCTGAAGGCCAGCAACCGGAAGCTGGAGGACAGAGCCAAACGTCTCATCATCCACGCCACCGGCGTGGACCCGGCGTGCGCAGGACAGGCCCTGGAGGCAGCCGGCGGACATGTGAAGCTTGCAATCCTGATGATCAAAAGCGGCCTGGACGCACCGTCGGCGGGGGCGCTGCTGGAGCGCTGTGAGGGCCGTCTGGCCCAGGCGATCCGGGAAGCGGAGCAAGGAGGCGTGCACTGATGCTGCGAGAGCTCCAGAAGAAAGCAGTCCGCCGGGTGGTGGGCATGATGTCGGGCACTTCGGTAGACGGGGTGGACGCCGCTGTGGTGGAGATCGGGGGAAGCGCCGCCGCGCCGCAGGTAAAGCTGCTGGCCTTTGAGAACCGCCCCTATCCTCCGGCGGTGCGGGAGCAGATCTTCCGCCTTTTCCAGCCCCAATCAGCCACGGTGGATCGAGTGGGGTATATGAATTTCCTGCTGGGAGAGCTCTACGCCTCCGCTGCGCGGAGCGTGATCGAAAAGGCGGGGCTGAGGCCGGGGGATATCGACTTGATCGGCTCCCATGGGCAGACCATCTGGCACCAGCCGGAGATCTGTGAAAAGGATGGGTATCCGATCCGCTACACAGTCCAGATCGGCGAGGGGGCGGTCATCGCCGGGCGCACCGGGATCCCCACCGTGTCCGACTTCAGGGTGGCCGACATGGCCATGGGAGGACAGGGCGCTCCTCTGGTACCCTTTTCCGAATATCTCCTATACCGGAGAGAGGACGAGACGATCCTGCTCCAGAACATCGGGGGGATCGGGAATATGACCGTGATGCCCGCGAAGGCAAAGCCGGAGGAGGTCTATGCCTTCGATACCGGTCCGGGAAACATGATCATTGATGCCGTGACGGCGGCCGTTACCGGTGGAAAACAGACCTTTGACGAGGGCGGACGCCTCGGCGGCAGCGGCACCGTGAACCAGAAGCTGCTCGCCTGGCTCCAGCAGGAGCCCTATTATGCCCGGCCGCTGCCCAAGACCACGGGGCGGGAGCGATTTGGGACACAATATACGGCGAAGATACTGGACTGGCGGAAGACACACCCTATTTCCGACGCGGACCTGGTGGCGACGGTCACCGATCTCACGGCCTGGTCCATCGTGGACGCCTACGAGCGGTACGTGCTGGGGCGGTACCGCGCCGGAGAGCTCATCGTGGGCGGGGGCGGAAGCTATAACAGCACCCTGCTCGGGGACTTGACCAGGCGCTTTGCGCCTCACGGCGTAAAGGTGAGGACCCAGGAGGAGCTGGGCTGGAGCAGCGACGCAAAGGAAGCCGTCGCCTTCGCCCTGCTGGCCGACTGCTGCGTCCGGGAGCGCACGAATACCCTCCCCAGTGTGACAGGCGCGTCGGAAGCGGTCATTATGGGGAAAATATCTCTGCCGGCGAGGGGGAACGGGGCATGCAGCTAAAGCTGGAACAGGCGGGACCAGAGTGCCCGGAGGGCTGCGAGGAGATTTTTCGGAACAGCTTGATCTATGAGCGATATTTTCAGGACCCGGGACGCCTGGAGGCGAGCCTGCACCGGGCGGCGGAGCAGGGGGAGCTCTATCTGGCGGTAAGCGAATCCGGCGAGCTTGCCGGGGCAATGCGGATCGTCATGAAAGGCTTTTGCGGCCTGTATCCCTATCTGAGCCTGATCGGAGTCAGGGATGGATTCCGAGGGCGCGGTGTGGGAGGATTCCTGATGGAGCATCTGGAGCGCCTGGCCCGGGAGGCCGGCAGTCGGCGGGTGACCTTGATGGTCAGCGATTTCAACGAGAGCGCCCAACAATTCTATCAGGCGCGCGGCTACTGGAGATTGGGTGTGCTCCGCGATGCGGTAAAGCCCGGGATCGATGAATTTGTCATGGTTAAGGATCTGGAGCCCGTTTGAATATGGGCCATACGCCCGGCACCCCGGGATTCCTGTCCCGGAGCCGGTTGAGAATGAAAACAAGGAAGGGCGCTGCGTACACGGTACGCAGCGCCCTTCCTGCAGGCTGGGACAGAAAAGAGGAACCGTCAGCCCCGGCGAAATACTCCGGTGAGCATATGCCAGAAATCCCGGAACATGGCTGCAATGCGGCTCCAAACCGTCCCCTGGGAGGCAGTGTCCACCGATGTGGCATCTTCGGAAGCCGTCTCCGGCACTTTGATCTCCTGGGTGCGCATGATGAACTGAATGCTGTTGGGGGAGGCGTTTTTGCTGGAGGTAAGAGAGATGGGGGCGGCATCGGCGTCCATCAGCAGCAGATTGTTGTCCCCGCCGGTATGGCTGTTCCACTCGTCCTCGATCAGACTGGTGATGGTGGCTTTGGCCGCGCGGATGGTGTCCGTCTGCGACAGGCCGGTGGTGGAGCGCCGCAGCGCGTCGGCCAGTCCGGACAGGGCCTGTCGGGCGCCCTCGTCCAGATCCCCGCCGCTGTCCTTGAGGAGGGATTCGGCGGAGCGGAGAAAGGCCGTGGAATTGCGCAGACCGGACGTGGCGGCGTCGGTGAGCGCCTGCGCGTCGGAAAGAGCCTGTTGTGCCTGTGGCTCATAGGTATTCAGGGTCCCGTCCAGGGATTGGAGGAGGTCCAGCGCGGTGTCGGCGTTTTTAGTTACCCGGCCCGCCAGGTCCCCCAGCTCATCCAGACTGTTGAGCAGAGAGGAGGCAGCCCCTTCATGGGCTTTTCCATCCTTCAAAAGGCTTGCGGCCAGCTTGGAGAGCTCCTCCAGATCGCCGGAGAGACCGTCTTCTCCCAGCCAATAGCACAGATTTTGGAGGTCGCCCACGACCTGAGAGGTGGGCTTTGCGATCCCCTTGAGCAGGCGGTTGACCTCGCTGATCTTCCCATTGACGCCGTCAATGACTTCGTTGACCGTATCGGCCTGATCCAGCTTATCCCAGAAGTCCGGATCGCTCTCCATCTGGTTCCAGAGAACGTTCATCTGCGCGGCCGTGGCCGCGTCCAGTCCAACGGCCGGGCTGGTCAGGAAAACCTGAAAGGTGACCTGATCCCGCATCGCCTCCGGGACATTCTGGAGATAGAGCTGGTGGGCGTTGGCGGTGGCGGCGGCGCTCTCGCGGAGCTCGTAGATGGACATACCCTCTATGGTGATCTCGTCGACGGTGGACATGCCGCTGATCCGGCTCAGTGTGTTCTCCAGGGCGCTCAGGCTGCTTTGCAGGTCGTCCATCTGATCGCTCATATAATAGAAGTCGTCTTCCAGGTTGGAGGCGATCACGGAGGCGGACTTGTTATAGGACTCCACGCTGTCTATCAGCTCGCGCAGAGAGCTTGTGTCCGACTGGATTTGCTGGATGATCTTCCGTGTGGATTCCAGCTCCGGTTTCAGCGCCACGGCATTCTCGGTGAGGTCGGTCAGCGTCTGCGTCGTCTCGGTCAGCGCCTGGGAAGCGGAGGCCAGGTGGCCCGCTGCCGGCTCCAATGCATCGGAAAGGGTGTCCAGATCGGCCAGGGCTGCGTCGGCATTCTGATAGACATGATCTTTTCCGCCGGAAATGGTGCGCCGCGCGTCATTCAGGCGGTCCAGGCCGTTGGCGGTGGTGTTCAGACTGCCGCTCATGCCGTCCAGGGTGTCCAGAATGACGTCCAGACTGTCGTTGATGGCGTCGTAGGAGTCTTCGACTTTCTCTTTGGCCTCGCGCAGGTCGGCGATCTGATCCAACTGTCCGAGCGTGGCGGGAACGGCCAAGAGGACCATGCCGGGAAAGGAGAAATCGTTGCTGCCCACCCGGATGGCGAAGTGCTGCTCCTCTCCGGGCATGACCATAAAGAGTACGGTGCGCAGGTTGCCGATGAGTTGGACCTCGGCGCCCGGCGCCTCCAGGGAGAGAATATCGTCCGCATTGAAGGCGGTCGCAGCAGTCAGGACCAGATTGTTCCGGCTGTATGCAGGGGCGGCGGGATTGGGCAGCACGTCCAGATCGATCTCCACCAGGCCGGTCTTGCCGGCCAGATCTTCAGCCAGAGCGGGAGCGCCGTTGAGCTTATAGGAGAGCGTGAGGGTCCAGGGCAGATCCCGGAAAGGCTGCTCCGTTTTCCCCTCGAAGTAGAAACGCTCCGGCCCATCCTCGCCCAACTCGAAGGTGACGGCGCCGTCCTGGGTGGTGGGGGCCCGGTCGTCGGTGAGGTTGATGATCTCATCGTAAGTACCATAGTCGGTGAGTTCGGTATTGCCGTTGGTCTGGTAGCTCTTGACCACGCTGCTGTTTATCAGGCCGCCGTAATAATCGAGGGTCGCATAATAGGACTCGTCACAGACGGGGGAGAGGGCTCCCGCGGCCAGAGCGGGGGGGCAGAGCAGCGCTGCGCTCACTGCGGCGGCCAGTACCAGCGCCCCAATACGTTGATGAGTGGTTTTCATGGGAATGGGCTCCTTTCAATGCTTTCCGGCGGGGGAGAGGGCCTGCTTGCCGGGCTGTGGGTTCTTGGGGGCCTTGGGCGGCTTGGGTGTCCGCCACCAGAGGCTGGTCCTGGCGATGATGGGCTCAAAGACGACCAGCACGGAGGGAAGGATGAAGATACTGACCAGTGCGGAGATGACGGCGCCGCGGGAGAGCATCAGGCAGATGCTGCTGACGATGTCCATTGTGGAGATCAGCGCTACCCCGAGGGTGGAGCAGAAAAAGACCAGGGCGCTGGTGATGATGGAAATGTCTGAAGAGGTGGCCGCGATTTGGATGGCCTCCTTCCGGTCCCTGCCCTTTTGCAGCTCCTCCTGAAAGCGGGTGGTCATCAGGATGGCGTAGTCCACCGTGGCGCCCAACTGCACGCAGCCGATCACGGTGGGGGCCACAAAGGCGATGACCGTGCCGGAGAAGTAGGGAATGCCCTGGTTGATGAAAATGGCCAGCTCGATGGTAGACACCAGCAGGATGGGGATGGAGATGGAGCGGAAGGTGAAGGCCACGAGGATAAGAATGGCGATGATGGACAAATAATTGGTCAGCTTAAAGTCGGAGTCTGATACGGTGATGAGGTCGTCGGTCATAGCGGCCTCGCCGGTGATATAGGCCTCCGGGTCGTAGGACTTGACCAGAGCGCTGAGCTGGGAGAGCTGCTGGGATACCGCGTCGGAAGCGGTGACATACCCCGAATTGACCATCATCATTTGATAACCGTCCTGTTTGCACAGGTCTTTGATCTCATCGGGAATAAAAAAATCGGGAATCGTGCCGCTGATCAGCTTGTCATAGGCCACCACACTGGTGATGCCGGGAATCTCATCGATGGCCTCCTCCAGCTCCTTCATCCTGGCGCGGCTGATATCATCGCGCATCACGATAAAGTGGGAGGAGGCCATGTTGAACTCATCCTTCAGCTTATCGGTAGAGACGATGGAGGGCATATCCTGGGGAAGGGATTGGTCCAGCTTGTAGTAGACCTGCGTATGATTGTTCGAGTAGACGGCTGGGAAAAAGAGAAGAAAAAAGAGCGCCACGAAAAAGTGTCTGTGCCGGACGATAAATGCGTTGAGACGGCCCATGTTTGGGGCCAAAGCGGGGTGGCGGTATCTGCGGATCGGGCCGTCCATCAGAAGGAGAATAGCGGGGAGCACCAGTACCACGGTGGCCACGCCCAGAACCACGCCCTTGGCCATCACGAGGCCCAGGTCCCGCCCCAGCGTCAAACGCATGAAGCAAAGCGCCAGAAAGCCGGCGATGGTGGTCAGGGAGCTGCCGGAGAGGGACTTGAAGGCAGCGACAATGGAGACGGCCATGGCGTCCCGGCGGTCCTCGTAGTGAGGCGCCTCCTCCACATACCGGTGATAGAGGAAAATAGAGTAGTCCATGGTGACGCCCAGCTGCAAGACGGCTGCAATGGCCTGGGTAATGAAGGAGATCTCCCCCAACAAGATGTTGCTGCCGAAATTATAGAGAATGGCCAGGCCGATGCTGAGCATCAGGGCCACGGGCAGCAGCCAGGACTCCATCGTGACGCACATGGCGATGATGGAGAGCACGGCGGCCATCACCACATACAGCGGCATTTCCTTGGAGATCAGGTCCTTGGTGTCCTTGATAAAGACGGAGAAGCCGGCCAGAAAGCAGTTTTTATTGCACAGGGACCGGACCTGCTCGATGGATTTCATCGTGGTCTCCGAGGCGCCGGGCTGTTCATATTGGACGATCATCATTGTGGCATCGCCCGAGAAGAAAATGTCACGGATATCCTCGGGAAGCATCTCCTCAGGGATCTGGATGCCGACCAGACTGGACAGCCAGATGGCATTGCTCACCCCCGGGACCTGTTCCACCTCCTTTTGCAGTTGGTGTGTGTACGCAGGGGGCATTCCCTCCACGATGAGCATGGTGGTGGCCGCCATGTGGAAGGGCTCTTCCAGAAGCGCCTCTCCCTTGGCGGAGTCCAGGTCCTGAGGGAGATAGGAGAGGATATCATAGTTGATGCGGGTCATAGCGGCGCCCAAAACGCTTGGGATCAGCAGCAGGACCGCGACCAATACCACCAGCTTTGGTTTGCGTGTCAGTGCGCGGGAGATTTTTTCAAGCAAAGCAGTCACCTTCCCGGAGAGATTTTGGCGGCGGCAGGGCCCCGCCGGAAGCTATTTTATCTTAGTTTCCGTCCGCCGGAGAGTCAACGGGATGGGGCCAACTCTCATAATTCTTAATAAACGGTTTTATCTTAATGATTCTTTATGGTCCGCCGCGATCCGACTGTGGTATCATTAGAAAAAAGGGGGCGTGGAAATGGACGGAAATATACTTTTGGTGGACGACGATGTGTCCATTCTTCTGCTGGTCTCCGACGTGCTGGAGGAAAATGGGATGAATGTGGTGACGGCCCGTTCGGGAGAAGAGGCCGTCCGCCTGATGGAAGGGCAGAGCTTCGATCTGATCCTTCTGGATATTATGATGAAGGGGCTCAGCGGGCTGGATGTGTGCAGGAAGATCCGCAGCCGGGTGAGCTGCCCGATTCTCTTCCTCAGCGCAAAGGACAGCGTGAAGGACATTGTGGCGGGCCTGGACCTGGGGGCGGACGACTATCTGACCAAGCCGTTTGTACTGGAGGAGCTGGTGGCTCGAATACAGGCGCACCTGCGCCGGCAAATGCGCTCGGACCCCCGGCGGGCATCGGCGGGACCGATCCAGATCGGCGGGATCCGTATGGAGCCGGAGGAGATGCGGGTCACCCGAAACGGCGTGGAGGTCCCACTGTCCACCCGGGAGTTTGAGCTCTTGGCCTACCTCATGCAAAACGCGGGACAGACGCTCTCACGGGAGCGCATCTTTCACGATGTGTGGCGGACGGAGTATGGAGACGTGGGAACGGTGGCCATCAACATCAAGAACCTGAGGGCCAAACTGGACCCTGACTGGCGCTATATCAAGACCGTGTGGGGATCAGGATACCGTTTTGTCACCCAAAACGGATTTGCGGAGGAGGAGAGCGATGACAGACGGAGCTGAGGGGCGGAGGTTTTCCGGGGTGGGCTGGTTGAGTTCTCATCTGTCGCGGAAGCTGCTGCTGGCCCTGGTGGCTGCGGCGGTGCTGAGCTGGGGGCTGATGTGCGGATGGTTCCTGTCCTATCTGGGGGACTACGCAGGGAACACCTATGACGGGGTGATGAGAGCGGCGGACGGAGCCGCGCAGCGTGTGGGGGCCTTCCTGGAAGGATGCGGCGGGGATTTTGCGGCACTGGAGGACTATTTGGAGGACGGAGCGCTCTACTGCATCGTGCGCGATGCGGACGGGACGCTCCTCTATGAGCGGATGCCTGCCGGTGAGGCGGGGACACGGCTGCTGGCCTCCGGGGAGCAGGAGGCCGCGCTGTCGGAAGGGCGGCGCGTCCATGTGTATGTGTGGAGCCGGGCCATCCAGCGCAATGAGTTGAGCGCAGATCTGCAGAAAAAGGCCCTGAGGGGCCTGTCCGGCCTGAATATCGGCGTATTCACGGTAGTGGCGGTCTTGATGTATCTGCTGATGCTCTCTCCAATTGTGCGGCTCCGCAAAACCATGCGCCGCTATTATGAGAAGGGGGACCGCCCCGAGCGGAGCGAGCGCCAGGATGAGATCGGGAAACTCCAGAATGCCTTTGCCGATCTGGTGGGCGTATTGGAATGTAAGGAGAAAGCGGAGCACCAGCTCATCGCCTCTATCTCCCACGATATCAAGACGCCCCTGACCTCTGTGCTCGGCTATTCCGAGCGCCTTCGCTCGGCAGAGCTTTCGCCCGAAAAGAGGCAGCAGTACCTGGACAGCGTCTATGAAAAAGCACTGAGGCTCAAGTCCATTGTGGACGAGTTCGACGATTATCTGGATGTGGGGCTGCGGGACACGGCCCCCATGCGGCTGATGACCGTGGAGGCATTCTGTGAAAAGCTCCGAATGGAATATGAGTCGGAGTTGATGGATGCCGACGTGCTGTTCAGGATCGAGTGCAGATGTCCGCAAGAGCAGATCATCTGCAACTGGGAGCATATGCGGCGCTTTTTTGGAAACCTCATTGGAAACAGCATCCAACATGCCCGGGCAGGGCATCTGGAACTGCGCCTGAGGTGCTGCAGGGAGGGGGAGCAGGTCGTCTTTTTGTTCTGGGACAACGGAAAAGGCGTACCCCCGGAGCTGCTCCAACAGATTTTTGAGCCGCTCTACACCACAGACCCGGGGCGGAAAGTGTCCGGTCTGGGCCTGCCCATCTGCAAGAGCATCATGAAGGCGCACGGAGGGACGGTAGGAGCGGAGAGTGGCCCTGAGGGCGGGCTGCTGGTCCGCGCGTCGCTGCCGTGCGTCCATCTGTAAAAAAGAGGCTCCCGCGCCGTTTGAGGCGCGAGAGCCCCCGCTCACTGCCGGAAAGTGCCGGGCAGAGAAAAGGACGGGAAGAGGCGGGCCCTCTCCGGGCCGCTGTCAGGCCAAGGAGAACGATACGTCGTCCAGATCCATGCTCTGACCGCCGTCCGTGCTGACATCAAACTCGATCCTTGCCTTCACGGTTCCGGCCGGCGCGGCGATAGTGATTCCCTGGTAGTAGGCGAAATCCCGGTTGCTGTTGGTCATATCCTGCTGCCGTACCTGGATAAGCAGGCCCTGAGTCGGCTGGTCCTGTGCATTCAGATAGATTACCTTGGCAGTAACGCTAACCTTGCTGCCTTCTCCCCTGGCAAAGAAAGAAAAGCGGTGATAGCACCCGGCGTCTACGGCGATATCCTGATAGAGAACGGCGCCGTTGACCAGGTTGGCGGCCAGGTTCCCGGAATGCACCCGGCCCTGTTGGCCGACCTGGGAAACTAGATTTTTGTTATTTGCGGTCCAACTGGTGGGGACAGTATCTGTAAAAGCTTCCATACCGCCGTTTAGCACCAGCTCACCTCGAGAACGGCACGAGCAGGTGCAGGTACCCGTCGGCCCGGTGGGTCCCGTAGCGCCTGTGGGCCCGGTGGGTCCCGTAGCGCCTGTGGGCCCGGTGAGTCCGGTAGCGCCTGTGGGCCCGGTGGGTCCCGTAGCGCCGGTGGGTCCAGTGGGTCCGGTAGCGCCTGCGGTGCCCGTGGCACCCGTAGCGCCGATGGGTCCGGTAGCGCCGGCAGCGCCTGCGGTGCCCGTGGCGCCGGTTGCACCGGTTGCGCCCGTGGTACCGGTGGGGCCAGTTGGCCCGATACAGCATCTGGGACAGCTGCAGCAGGGATTAGGGACGCAGCACCTTATGGGTTGGCAGCCGCAGTCGCTGGAAACGCAAGCTTCGGCATCACGAAGGGATGCGGCAAAGTCGGAAGCATCGATTGATTTGCGAGGGAACATATTCATACTCATAACCTCCGGGCTATCCTATGCCGGAAGGGCGGGCATGGATACAACAAGAGCCGGAGCAGTGCGCTCCGGCTCTTGTTTGCTTAGAACTGGTTCTGGTCATTCTTCTTGTTCTGGGCCTGATCCTTCTTTTTGTTCTGGGCTTGGCCCTGATCCTTACGGTTCTTGGCGTTGCTGCGGCTGTTGTTTTGGTTCTCGTTCATGAAAACTCACCTCTTTTCGCCTGTTACGCCCCTAGTATTACCATGGAGAAGCGGAGTTTATACAGCCCAGGAGATAAAAAAGGATATAAATAGAAAAAAGAATACCAGGACACTGGATTGTGTGATATAATAGCCGCAAAGCAGATACAGGACCACGCTATCTATGAATATTTGGCCGCTTGCCGGTCGGGAAGAGCTCCGGCGGTGCTTGACGCTGGAGAACTGCCTGTATTTATAACGGTAAAATTTCACATTGCAGAGGAGGTCATTCCAAGATGAAGTGTCCGTTTTGCGGCAACCTGGAAAGTAAGGTCGTCGATTCCCGCCCCTCGGACGAGGGGGCCAGTATCCGCCGCCGCCGGGAGTGCCTGGAGTGCCACAAGCGGTTCACCACCTATGAGACAATGGAAAGCCTGCCTCTTGTGGTGATCAAAAAGGATGGCAGCCGTCAGACGTTTGACAGGGATAAGCTGCTTGGAAGCATGCTCAAGGCCTGTGAAAAACGCTCCGTCCCCCTGTCCAAGCTGGAGGAGATTGCGCAGGAGATCGAGCAGAGCCTGCAAAACGATATGGAGCGTGAAGTGAGCTCAGCCGTGATCGGGGAGATGGTGATGCAGAAGCTCAAGGAGGTGGATGAAGTGGCCTACGTCCGTTTTGCTTCGGTTTACCGCCAATTCAAAGATATCGGTACCTTTATGGATGAGCTCAACAAGCTTCTGGATGGAAAATGAACCTCATGTAAGGCTCCGGGCGGATGTCGGTCCGCCCGGAGTGTTTTATATAAATTTATTGTTTTGAGGATATTTAATATTGAAAAACAATAAATGCGAGGGTATAATATCTATCAGGACAGCATTGATGCCGCGTGGAGGATCAGAGAAGGTTTTTCAAACTGAATTCTTCCATCTCATAGAGCAGCTCGATTTGGGAGACAAGGCGGGCGTTGGCGGCGGAGTATTCGCCCCCTTCCTCACAGCGGATAAACTCAAGAACTTCCTGGAATCCGGTATGAACCTGGTCGGTGTCCGAGTGACGCAGCATGGTGTAGAGATAAAGATCGTGCTCCTCCCAGGACGCAAGGGCCTGTTGGGTAAGCGACTCGGCCTCCGACCACTCCCCGCGCTCGGCCAGGGATTCGGCCTGCGTGAGCAGGGATGTAAGCTCTGTCGAGAAGGTTTTCAGATAATGGGAGTTGACCAGTGTCGCGGCAAAGACCGCGGCGAGGAAGGCGACAGCAATCCAGAGCCTTCTCATTTTACACCGACCTCCTTGGGGACAAAATAGACCCGGTTCTGCTCGTCCACGGAGAGGAGGAATACATCCCGGACAGTGCGGACGCCGTGTTCCTCCAGGCGCTTATTGAGCCAGCCCTCGTTGAAGCCGCGGAGCTTCAAATTGTGCTCCAGCAGCCGTCCGTCATTGATGATGACAAGGGGAAGTCCGACGTCGTCCGGGAAGAGGTTCATCTGCTCGGCGGTGACGGGTCGCTGATTTGCGTAAGGAATGACGGACACCCGGCCGTTGGTCTCCAAAATCGCGTACTTGACGGTGGACAGGTCGGTGATCCCCTGGACTCTGAGCTCTTCATTTAGCTCGTCCACGGTAAAGCGGTTCCGCCTCATCTCCTGCTGATTCAGCCGCCCGTTCTCCACGATAATGCTGGGGCGTCCGCAGACGATGGCACGGAACTTGACGCTCTTCATGGTGAGCACGGAGAGGACCATGGTGACGCTGAGCAGCGTCAGGATCGGAATGATGCCGGAGAGCAGAGGGATGCCGAAGTCCTGCATGGGGACGGCCGCCAGATCCGCGATGATGAGATCGAGCACCAGCTCGGAGGGCTCCAGCTCTCCCACCTGTCGCTTTCCCATCAGACGAATGCCCGCGATGATCAGCAGATATAATATAATGGTACGCAGAAACGCGATGATCATAAAAAATGCGCTCCTCCCAAAAGATAGGTCCATCCTGGGGCGTGCACGAATCGGCGGGGCGTCCGGAACAGGGGCCCGACGGCTCAGATACGCCATAACAGTATGGTCAGAGGATACGGGGATTATACTGCGCAGGAAGGGAAAAGGGGCGCTGGGAAAATGAGACCACCGAAAAACCGAAAGCGCAGATGGGCGGTTCTGGCCGCCTTTTGCGCGCTCCTGGCCATAGCGGCGGCAGGGCTGGAAAATCGGCTGACCCTGCGGCGATATACCGTAGGCAGCGAAAAGGTGAAGAAGACGGTGCGGATCGCCCTGCTGACGGATCTGCACAGTTGCTTTTATGGAGAGGGACAGCGGGAGTTGCTGGACATGGTGGAGGCACAGCATCCGGATGTGGTGTTGCTGGGCGGCGATATTGTGGACGACGTTCTCCCGGAGGACAATGCATGGCTCACAGTACGGCGCTTGGCCGCGCGGTATCCGACTTATTATGTCACAGGCAACCACGAATACCGCAGCGGCAGGGTGGAGACGATCCGAAGGGAGATGACGGAGAGCGGCGTTATCGTGCTGGCGGGGGAGTGCCGTTCGGTGCTTATACAGGGGCAGCGTGTCGAGCTGTGCGGTGTGGACGATCCGAAGTGCGGCGGGTCTATGTGGAGCGATCAGTTGTCCGCAGCGGCGAAGGCGGCGGACCCGGACTGCCTTGCCGTGCTCCTCTCTCACCGTCCGGAGCGGGTGGAGGACTACCTGGCCTACGACTTTGATCTGGTTTTGTCGGGCCATGCCCACGGGGGACAGTGGCGCCTTCCGGGCCTGGTCAACGGCTTGCTGGCCCCGGACCAGGGATTCTTTCCGGCGTATGCGGGCGGGCTGTACCGGCTTGATGAGAACACCGACCTGGTGGTCAGCCGCGGGCTGGCCAGGGAGTCCACGCGGGTCCCGCGCATTTTCAATCCGCCGGAACTGGTCATCATTGACGTGACGCCGGCAGAATGAACCGGATATCTTTGTCCAAATCCACATATTTCTCCATTTTAAAAAAAGAATGTTGTCAGGAGAGAAAATTTGAGATAGAATCTATCAGATAAAATGCGGTGAAAGGCGGGATACTGCAGATGAAGGCCACCCTCATTCTGGAAAACGGCAGCATTTTTGAGGGACAGAGCATCGGCTCTACAGAGGACTGTGTCTGTGAGATGGTGTTCAATACCTCTATGGTGGGCTACCAGGAAATTTTGACGGACCCTTCCTACGCCGGACAGGGCGTCGTGATGTCCTATCCGCTCATTGGCAACTATGGCGTGAACAGCGAGGACAACGAGTCTTCCCGGCCCTGGGGAGAGGCATTTGTCGTTCGCCACCTCTCCCGGCGGGGCAGTAATTTCCGCTGCGAAGGTGATTTGGACGATTATTTAAAAGAACATGGGATCACGGGCATCCAAGGCGTGGATACGCGCGCTATTACCCGTATTCTCCGCAGTCAGGGTACCATGAATGGTATGATTACCTGTGCGGAGGATTTTTGTATCCAGGATGTTTTGAAAACGGTGGAGGCATATCGGGTCAAGGGTACGGTGGAGAGAGTCACTAGGAAAGCGGTGCAGGTCTATCCTCCGCTTATCCGCCAGAAACTGCGGGTGGCGCTGATGGATTTCGGTGTAAAGGAAAATATGATCCGCTGCCTCCAGAGCCGTGGCTGTGAGGTGACGGTGTTTCCGGCCCACACCACCGCCCAGGAGATCCTGGCGGGAAGATACGACGGCGTGATGCTCTCCAACGGACCGGGGGACCCCTCGGACAACGTGGCCATCATCCAGGAGATTCGGGACCTCTATGACGCCGGGATTCCCATTTTCGCCGTATGTCTAGGACATCAGCTCATGGCGCTGGCCACCGGCGCTTCCACCAGGAAGATGCGCTTCGGCCACCGGGGCGCCAATCATCCGGTGAAGGACCTGGACGCCGGCCGGGTGTTCATCACCTCTCAGAACCACGGCTATGTGGTCTGCGCCGAGAGCGTCAGCCCGGAGGTGGCCGCAGTCTCTCACGTCAACGTAAACGAGGGCAGTGTGGAGGGACTCCGGTACAAGAACGGGAATGTCTATACCGTCCAGTTCCACCCCGAGGCCTCGCCCGGCCCCAAAGATACGGAATACCTCTTTGACCGATTTATCCGCCGGATGGAAGGAGGCGCCTGGTAATGCCGAAGAACCCAAATATCAAGAAGGTACTGGTGCTGGGCTCGGGCCCCATCGTGATCGGACAGGCCGCCGAATTTGACTACGCGGGCACTCAGGCCTGCAGGGCCCTCAAGGAGGAGGGCGTGGAGGTGGTGCTGGTCAACTCAAACCCGGCCACCATCATGACTGATAAGGACATTGCGGACCATGTCTATATTGAACCTCTGAACATCGCTTCGGTGACCCAGGTCATTCAGATAGAGCGGCCTGACTCCATCCTGCCCACACTGGGCGGACAGACGGGCCTCAACCTTGCCATGAATCTCCATGAGCAGGGGATTTTAGAGGAGTACAACGTCCGGCTTCTGGGGACTTCCCCGGAGTCTATCCGCAAGGCGGAGGACCGTCAGGGTTTCAAGGACGCCATGGAGGAGTTGGGACAGCCCTGCGTGACTTCCGATGTGGTGGAGTCTGTGGAGGACGCCGTGGATTTTGCAAACTCCATCGGTTATCCTGTGATCGTCCGTCCGGCTTATACGCTGGGCGGCACCGGCGGCGGCATCGCATACGACGAACCCTCTCTGCGGGAGATCGCGGACCGGGGCATCCATATGTCCCGGGTGGGACAGGTCCTGATCGAACGGTCCATCGCCGGGTGGAAGGAGATCGAATTCGAGGTCATGCGGGACTCCGCGGGCAATGTGATCCAGATCTGCTCCATGGAGAACATCGACCCCGTGGGCGTACACACCGGCGACTCCATCGTGGTGGCGCCCACCCAGACACTGGCCAACAAGGAGTATCAAATGCTCCGCACCGCCTCTCTGGACATCATCTCCGCCCTGAGGATCGAGGGGGGCTGTAATGTCCAACTGGCGCTGAACCCAGATTCCTACGAATATGCGGTCATCGAGGTGAATCCCCGGGTGAGCCGCTCCTCCGCGCTGGCATCCAAGGCCACCGGCTATCCCATTGCCAAGGTGGCAGCCAAGATCGCGCTTGGGTATACCCTGGACGAAATCCCCAATGCGGTGACGGGGAAAACCACCGCCTGCTTCGAGCCCACGCTGGACTACTGTGTGCTGAAGATCCCGCGCCTGCCCTTTGACAAGTTCACCACCGCCAGCCGGACCCTGGGGACGCAGATGAAGGCCACAGGTGAGGTCATGGCCATCGGAAATTCCTTTGAGGGGGCCCTTATGAAGGCCATCCGCTCTCTGGAACTGCCCGTCAAATCCCTGCGTTTGGACGGCCTGGACGAGCTCTACACTGAGGAGATCGAGGAGCGTCTCGCCAATGTGGACGACCAACGGCTTTTTGTCGTGGCCGAAGCGCTCCGCCGAGGGTTTTCGCCGGAGAAGATCAACAAGATCACCCAGATGGACATCTGGTTCCTGGACCGCTTCCAGAACATCGTGGACATGGAGGACCGGCTGGAGCGGGGCCATCTGGATCGGGACACTCTGTATCTGGCCAAGGAGATGGGCTTCTCCGACGCCTGGATCGCGGCCCTCTCGGGAAAGACCGCCGCTGCGATCAAGGCCCTGCGGGGGGAGCTGGGCATTGTCCCATCCTTCAAGATGGTGGATACCTGCGCCGCCGAGTTCGAGGCGCAGACCCCTTACTACTATTCCACCTATGACGCGGAGAACGAGGCGGCGCAGCCCCATGAGTGGGGGGACGCACCGGTCTGCGAGACGCTTCGAGCCGCTGAAGCCCATGGCTATGCGCCGGACCCGGAAAAGAAAAAAGTGCTGGTGCTGGGCTCCGGCCCCATCCGTATCGGACAGGGCATTGAGTTCGACTACTGCTCCGTTCACTCTGTATGGGCCTTCCGCCGCATGGGTTATGAGACCATCATCATCAATAATAACCCGGAAACCGTCTCCACTGACTTCGATGTGGCGGACAAGCTCTATTTTGAGCCGCTGACTCCCGAGGATGTGGAGAACGTGGTGGAGCTGGAAAAGCCTTGGGGCGCGGTGGTCCAGTTCGGCGGGCAGACCGCCATCAAGCTGGCCAAGGCCCTCACAGATATGGGAGTGCCCATTCTGGGCACCTCCTCCGACGGCGTGGACGCGGCGGAGGACCGGGAGCGTTTCGATGAGATCCTCCAGCAGTGCGGTATTCCCCGTGCGGCCGGCAAAACGGTCTTTACCACCGAAGAGGCGCTGGCCGCCGCCAATGAAGTGGGGTATCCCGTGCTGGTCCGGCCCTCTTATGTGCTGGGCGGGCAGGGGATGGAGATCGCCTATCACGACCGGAACATCACCGAGTTTATGCGCATCATCAACCAGACGGTACAGGAGCACCCCATCCTGGTAGACAAATACCTCATGGGCCGCGAGGTGGAAGTGGACGGCGTCTTTGACGGCGAGGATATCCTGATTCCCGGCATCATGGAGCATGTGGAGCGGGCCGGGGTCCATTCCGGCGACTCCATTTCCGTTTACCCGCCCCTTCACATTGAGGATCAGCACAAAGAGACCATCCTCAGATACACCTATGAACTGGCCAAGGCGCTGGGGGTCATCGGCCTCATCAACATCCAATTCATCCTCTATAACGACCAGGTCTATGTGATCGAAGTGAATCCCCGCTCCAGCCGGACCATACCTTATATCTCCAAGGTTACCGGGGTGCCCATCATCGACTTGGCCACTAAGGTCATGCTGGGAGAGAAGTTGAGGGATCTGGGCTTTGGCACCGGCATCTACCCGGAGGCTCCATATTTTGCGGTCAAGATGCCTGTGTTTTCCTTTGAGAAGCTCACCGATGTGGATACCGGTCTGGGACCGGAGATGAAGTCCACCGGCGAGGTGCTGGGGATCGCGGAATCCTTCCCACAGGCGCTGCTGAAGGCATTTAAGGGTGCCAACATGAAGGTGCCTAAAAAGGGCGGCCGTGTCATCGTCACCGTGAAGGACGAGGATAAGGGGGAGATGGTCGGCATCGCCCGCGGCCTGGAGGAGATGGGGATCGAGATACTGGCCACCTCTGGGACCTGCGATGCCCTCAACGCCGCCGGAGTCCCGTCCAGGAAGGTGGCCCGCGTCTCCCAGGCCCATCCCAATATTCTGGATATGATCGCCTCCGGATCTGTGGACCTGGTGATCAATACCCCCACCAGGGGTCGCAAGCACGACACCGACGGATTCAAGATCCGCCGCGCTGCGGTGGAGCATTCGGTGGCCTGTGTCACCGCCATCGATACGGCGCACGCCATTCTGACGGTCCGGGAGCAGGGGAGAAGCGCCGACCTGCGGCCCATCGACATCACGAAAATCTGAGAGCCCTTCTTTGGGGCTCTCTCCGATCCGGCAGCCGGCAGAGCCGCTGTCTGTGGGCGGGGCGGAGGCGATAGCGCTCTGTCCCGCCGCAGACATGTTTTCGACTGTATTCTGATCCTCTCAAGGAGGGAAACGATATGAATCATCAACTTGTCATCGTACTGGATTTTGGCGGTCAGTATAACCAGCTCATTGCCCGCCGTGTCCGCGAATGCGGCGTTTACTGCGAGGTCAAGCCCTATACCACGCCGATTGCTGAGCTGAAGGCCATGGACCCCATCGGTTTCATTTTCACCGGTGGCCCCAACAGCGTCTATGAGGACGCCGCGCCCCATGTGGACCCCGCGATTTTTGAACTTGGGATCCCCGTCCTGGGGATCTGCTATGGATGCCAGCTCATGGCGCATACCCTGGGCGGACAGGTTACCGCGGCCCAGGAGGACACCGCCCGGGAGTACGGTAAGACCCGTACCTACTACGACACCGGCTGTAAGATTTTCCAGGGCCTGCCCGCAGAGGGAACATCCTGGATGAGCCATGGGGACTACATGGCCATGGTGCCCGCGGGCTTTGCCCTCACCGCTCACAGCGACAACTGCCCCAATGTGGCCATCGCCGACGCATCCAGGGGCTTTTATGGCGTTCAGTTTCACCCGGAGGTCAACCATACAGAGAACGGCACCAGGATGATCCGCAATTTCCTCTTCGAGGTCTGCGGAGCCACCGGGGACTGGACCATGGGGAATTACTGCAAATCCACGGTCGCACGGCTGCGGGAGGAGATCGGGCCCCGGGGGCGTGTCCTGCTGGCCTTATCCGGCGGCGTGGATTCCTCGGTCCTGGCCGCGCTGTTGGCCGAGGCTATTGGGGACCGCTTGACCTGCGTGTTTGTGGACCACGGCCTGATGCGGAAGCATGAGGGAGACGAAGTGGAGAGCGCCTTTAGCAAATGGAAGGTCCGGTTCGTCCGCGTAAACGCGGAGGAGCGGTTCCTGTCCAAACTGGCTGGAGTGGAGGACCCGCAGGAAAAGCGACATATCATCGGCGCGGAGTTCGGCTATGTGTTCCGGGATGAGGCCGAACAGTTTGGGATCACGGATCAGGATTTCCTGGCGCAGGGTACGATCTATCCCGACGTGATCGAGTCCGGCAAGGGAGACGCTGATGTGATCAAGAGTCATCATAACCGCCTGCTGCCACCCGAGGTGGTGGCCCGGTTCAAGGGTGTACTGGAGCCGCTGGACCTGCTCTTCAAGGATGAGGTGCGGGCCTTGGGCCGCGAGTTGGGCCTGCCGGAATATCTGGTGATGCGCCAGCCCTTCCCCGGCCCTGGTCTGGCCATCCGCATCATTGGCGCCGTCACTAAGGAGAAGGCCGATACCCTGCGGGAGGCCGACGCCATTTACCGGGAGGAGATCGCCAAGACCGGTGAGGACAAAAATCTGAGCCAGTACTTCGCGGTCCTCACCAACAGCCGTTCCGTAGGCGTTATGGGAGACGGACGTACCTATGACTATACCCTGGCCCTCCGGGCTGTCACCACCAGCGATTTTATGACCGCCGATTGGGCACGGATCCCCTACGAGGTGCTGGACAAGATCTCTGTCCGACTTGTCAACGAGGTCAAAGGAATCAACCGCATCGTCTACGACATCACGTCCAAACCGCCCGCCACAATCGAGTGGGAATGATTTCAGAGACTCGGAAAAGCCTGATATAACTGGTTTTTTTAGAGGTTAAGGCCATCCGTGGCAACGATTTGGCAACACTTTTTCATTATTCATAAAAAAGAGCTAACTGATTTTGATTAGTCAGTTAGCTCTTTTTTTGCATCATATTAAACTGTTAGTCCTGCAATTCCTATGGCTGCATTGATTACATCGCTTAAAGTAATGCCTTTAAAAGTATCCTTCAATTTTCCTAATTTTAACTTTTTGGCAATTGGAGCTACCTCATATTCTGAACGGCATTCATTAGTTACAAATTCCATTATTTTTCGTATTTTTGCGTAGTTTGGGTCAAGGTTTTCTTCTAAGTCAATTTTTAGAGATTCACTAAAATGTAATTGGCCGTTGCGATAGTTTACAAGAATTAGTTGAAGTTTGTCTTCATAAGGAGAGCTAAAGTACTCATTAAACTGGTCTTTGATTTCAATGAATGCATCCAGGTCAAAGTATGCTCTTTGAGTATTACCGGGAAATTTAAGTATCGTTTTAGTTAAAGACTCATCACTTGGGGGTAAATATGCACCATATCCAGCCCAAAACACATCAAAGTACTTTCTAGTATTGCGGTGCCAATACTGATAGTTTTGCTCAACTATGTCCTTTGTCACGCCTAAATCGTATCGTGCCATCATAATGCCAACAACACATTGTTCATCATGGGCATAGCGTTCGCGGACTTCTTCGTGAAGCCTTGTTAGTGTTAAAGCCTCTACCATCTAAGAGCACTCCTTATAGTTATTTTTCATCTTTTAAAGCTTCCACCATGATATTGCTGAGTTCTTGCGATAGCGTCTTTGTCTTCTTTTGAGTCCTATCAAACTCCGGATAGTGGTAGCGCCACTTGTCGTAATCTTCTTTGGAAATTTCGCCCGCCTCCAGCATGGCAGCGGCCTGTTGCCAGGAACAGAGCATCTCATGCAGCCGGGCGGCGTCCTTGCTCTTCCGCACATCAACCTTCAAGCAGACTTCTCCATCCATCTCGCTGATCTTGAGCCCGTAGTTGTCCTCCAGGGTAAACAGGGTGTGCATGAGCCCTACATAGGAGTCTATGTCCGGGACAGAGAGTGCATGGGGTGAGACATCCAGTACCTGGGCCAGGGCGGCAGTCAGGTCTGCTTTAGGGGTTCTTGACCCTGTTTCGTACTGCGCGAGGCGCACATCGGCAGACTTCTCCGGGAAGCCCAGCGCCATACCGAGATATTTTTGTGTCATCCCCCGCAGGAGACGGAAAAAGTGAATCCGTTCGCCAATCGCCATATCATACACTCCAATCGTTGGTTGTCTTTAAGAAAAGCGTAGCAGAAATGCTTAGTAAAGTCAAGGGAATACTAAACAATTTTATTTAATTTATTTTGCGTACTCCGATTGACATAAGCTATTATGCTTAGTATAATGACAATAGACTAAGCATAATAGCTTAGAACCAATAAATAAAAAAGAACTGCCGCAAACGCTGGTTATACATCCGGGAAGAAAGTGGCGGACGAAAGTGAGGAGGCATTTATGGAACACAACATCCATCCGAAGCAGTCATCAACGAAGAAAGGAAGGTATTTTCAATGCAGGCACAAAACTTTATGCGCGTGGAGGAAGTGGCCCAGGAGCTGGGCACCTCCAAGTCCCACGCCTACAAGGTGATCCACAAGCTCAACGCCGAACTCCGGGAGAAGGGCTATCTGACCATCTCCGGGCGGGTCAACCGAAACTTTTTCATGGAGAAGTTTTGCTACGGCAAAACGGAAAAGGAGGGCTAATCATGGCAGTCTACAAGGAAGAAAAGACCAACACCTGGCGGGCGGTCTACCGCTACACCGATTGGAACGGCGAGCGCAAGCAGACCCAGAAGCGGGGCTTCAAGACCAAACGGGAGGCACAGGCCTGGGAGCGCGAACAGCTCAACAAGACCAGCGCTGATCTGGACATGACCTTCAGGAGCTTTGTGGACCTCTACACAGCGGATATGAAAACCCGGCTCAAGGAAAACACCTGGGCCACCAAGGATCACATTATCCGTACCAAGCTGCTGCCCTACTTCGGCAGGCTGAAAATGTGCAACATCACTGCCCAGCAGATCATCACCTGGCAGAATGAGATGCTGAACCGCAAAGACGAGAACGGTAAGCCCTACTCGCCTGTGTATCTCAAGACGGTTCATAACCAGCTCAGCGCCATCTTCAACCACGCGGTTCGGTACTACAACCTCCGAGAGAATCCCTGCAAGAAGGCAGGCAGCATGGGCAAGAAGAAAAACCGGGAGATGATGTTCTGGACCAAGGAACAGTACCTGAAATTTGCCGATGTGATGATGGATAAACCGCTGTCTTTCTACGCCTTCGAGATGCTCTATTGGTGCGGTATCCGGGAGGGGGAGCTGCTGGCCCTGACCCCGGCGGACTTTGACTTCGAGAAGTGTACCGTTACCATCAACAAGTCCTATCAGCGGCTGAACGGCCAGGACTTGATTACCACCCCCAAGACGGAAAAGAGCAATCGGGTCATTACCATGCCGCAGTTTCTGGCCGAGGAAATCCAGGATTACATCAAGATGCTTTACGGCATCGGGCTGGATGACCGGATGTTTACCGTCACCAAGAGCTATCTTCACCGGGAGATGGACCGGGGAGCCAAAGAAGCCGGGGTGCCGCGCATCAGAATCCACGATATTCGTCATAGCGCGGTGTCGCTTCTGATTGACATGGGATTCTCTGCCACGGCCATCGCGGACCGGGTGGGCCATGAGAGCATTGACATCACCTACAATTATGCGCACCTGTTTCCGTCCAAGCAGGCGGAAATGGCGGATAAATTAAACATGGAAAGGGGCAATTAAAAATGTCAGCAAAGAATTTGGACAAGCACAACCGTTGGAGGAACAAGACCGTGGCTTTTCGGGTCTCCCCGGAAGAGGATACCCAGATCGAGACGGCGGTGAAGCTCACCGGCTTGACCAAGCAGGATTACATCATCCGGCGGCTGCTTTGCCGGGATGTGGTGGTCCAGGGCAATCCCAGAGTTTACAAGGCCCTGCGGGACCAGCTGGCCGCCGTACTGGACGAGCTGCGCCGGATTGAGGCCGGGCAGGGCGTAAACGATGAGCTGCTGGACACCATCCAGATGATCGCAACCATTATGAACGGGATGCAGGAGGACTTTGCCTATGACCGATGAGATAAAGAAAATGACCGCCCATAGTTCATCTGTTGGCGCAGATGATGGGCAGTCAATCTCTCAAAATTCCAAGACCACTATACCAGATTCAGACGAAAAAAGCAATTCCCCCGAAAGAGATTTGGAGGAACTTTACCGGAAAATGCGCCGCATGAGTGACCCGGCCTATCTGCATACTGTGACCCTGGACGAGCTGATGGACAATGTGTTCGAGGGCAAGTCTTTCCTGGTGGCGCAAATCGCCCACCATATCAGTACCGGTCAGGATTTGTGGGGCTACAAGGTCCACCAGGGAACCGTCCTTTATCTTGCTCTGGAAGATGACGAGAGCCGTTTGCAGCGCCGGATGTTCCGTATGTTTGGTGTAGAGGGAACAAGCTCCCTGCATTTTGCCACCAACGCTAAAATGATCGGCAGCGGCCTGGATGAACAACTGGAAAAGTTCGTCCGGGAACATAGTGATACCAAGCTGATTATCGTGGATACCCTGCAAAAAGTTCGGGAAGCGGTGAGCGACAGTTACAGTTACTCCAGCGACTATGAGGTAATCGGCAGACTGAAACAATTTGCTGACCGTTATGGTGTCTGCGCCCTGATCGTCCACCACACCAGAAAGCAGCCTGCGGGAGACAGCTTTGAAATGATTTCCGGCACTACGGGCTTGCTGGGCTGTGCGGATGGAGCGCTCCTGATGCAGAAGGAAAAGTGGACGGATAGTAAGGCAACCTTGGAGGTTGTGGGCAGAGACCAGCCGGATCAGCGGCTGTATCTAAGCAAGGACCAAGAGAGCCTAGTCTGGGGGCTCGACCATGCAGAGAATGAGCTTTGGAAGCAACCCCCAGATCCGGTACTGGAAGCCGTGGCAAAGATCGTATCTGCTGACAACCGGGAATGGGAAGGCAGCCCCACCGAGCTGGCCCAAGCGATTCAAACAGACATGGCGGTGAACCGGCTTACCAAGCATCTGAATGTGAATGCCAGCCGCCTATTGGAAGAACATCAGGTGAAGTACGAGAACAAAACCAAGCACGCCGGGCGGCGTATCCGGCTGACCTACATGGTGGTGGAAGCCCCCGCGTTTGAAGTAATCGAGTAAAGCGCGACGCTCGCAACGGTCGCGACGGTGTTTTGAGGGGTACTCCCAGCACCGTTGCGACCGTCGTAACCGTCGCGGAACGGAAAATCTGGGGTGGCATTTTACCACCCCATCTTCCAAGGGAAGCCCTATTTTAGGGAGTACCATATTAGCAAAAGGGGTGAGCGATTCACGCACCCCTATGCTCCGAAACGGGGCACTGGGCACAGACAAAAAAGCGTTCGGAGAACGCGCAGCCACAGAATGAAATTCTGTGTTCAAAAGGGGCTTGGGGGCGTTGCCCTCAACAAACAGACGGCAGGAAATGTGAGTGTGTATGAACACTCGCATTGCTTGCCGGATTTGTGTGTGGCTATCCACGCGCATTGCTTGCCGGTAACTAAAATAACCGAAACGGCCCTTGTACCGCTACGGAAAACCAACTGAAATTAAGTATTGGGAGGTAACGACTATGAGAAAGGTTTTGTCCTGTGAGTTCAACCTGGACACCGCCTGCGTGGAGCTGCGCCTGGATGACGGGACGCTGCTCTCCATCGACTGCACCGCCGTGGAGAACGAGGTGGCAAACAGTATGTACCAGCGGTCAGAGCTGGACTGGCTAATCTACAACGATCCGCTGTCCTATGCCGAACTGATTTTGAATGGTGAGCCAGAACTATATTTGAAAGCCGTGACAGAGTATGAATCTTTAGATAAAAGCTGAGATTCAGGCCGTCATCCCAAACACTATTCTAAACTTCAATGCCGTGGAGTGTATATAATTACAGCTGTACATATTGACAATGTTTGCTATAATAAAATATAAGGAGGATGATCTAAATGGATGGGCCTTGTGACTATGGACATTTTGATATTGTCCTTGCGGATTTTCTGAAGCAAAATAGCATTAGCAAAAATCAGCTTTCAGAAAAAGCTAATTTGCAAAGAACACAACTGAACTCGTATTGTAAAAACAATATTAAGCGACCAGATCTTGATGTCCTTGCACGAATTTGCTATGCGTTGAATTGTGAGTTGTCGGACATTATTCGATATGTCCACCCGAATGAAAGAAATGGAGAGAAGGGCAATGGCTGATACAAAAGTAATTGTTATCCCGGAAGGGAAAATATGTGACTACATAGATGGAAAATTTCGTAATGACACACCTGAAGAATATGTGCGTCAAACTGTCGAAAAGCGGTTAGTAAATGAACACAAATATTTTCCAGAACAAATTCGAGTAGAGTACACGCTACAGTTGGGCTCTAGAAAGCCTAGAGCTGATATTGTTATTTTTGAGTCTAAAGACACCGCACAGACCCAGGAAAATATCAAGATCATTATTGAGTGCAAAAAAGAAACTGTAGATGCAAGAAACGCTAAGGATGGCGTTGAACAATTAAAATCTTACATGTCCGCATGTCCTAACTGTGAGTGGGGCATGTGGACAAACGGCAGACAAAAAGAAGTTTTTCGGAAATATGTAAATGATAAAGGTCAGATTGACTTTATGGATTACAATGATATTCCGTCTGCCGATGGGAATTTGGAAGATATCAATCGTCCGAGTCGTGCGTCTCTTAAAAACGCATATGATGATAACCTTTTGTTCACCTTCAAGACCTGCCATAATCATATTTATGTTAATGATGGTATGCAAAAGCAACCCGCTTTTTTTGAACTATTGAAGGTTATCTTTTGCAAAATTGAAGATGAACGAAACATTCCGAAGCCACTTGAGTTTTATGCTACATCGGAAGAACGTTCGAATCCTGATGGTCAGCTTACAGTTAAAAAAAGAATTTCCAAAATTTTTGAAAGAGTAAAAAACAAGAAAAAATATCGGTTGATCTTTGACACAAACGATGAAATCAAGCTTTCGCCTCGGAGTTTGGCATATATTGTGAGTGAGCTTCAAAAGTACAGCTTACTTCATACTAATATTGACATTAAGGGCAAAGCCTACGAAGAAATTGTCGGCGCTAACTTGCGTGGAGATCGAGGAGAATTCTTTACCCCACGTAATGTTATGAAGATGGTCGTTGAAATGATCAATCCCCAAGTGGATGAAAAGGTATTGGACAGTTCATGTGGCACAGGCGGATTTTTAGTTACGGCTATGACACATGTTATGAGTCAACTTGAAAGAGATTTTGCAAAAGAATTAGGAGTCCCTCGTGATAAGTGGGATTCTGATGCTGAAAACGCATTTCAGGATCGGGTATCGGATATGGCCAAAGTAAATTACTTTGGCTTTGATATAAATCCTGACTTGGTTAAAGCAACTAAGATGAACATGGTCATGAATAATGACGGAAGCGGAAATATTCTGCAAAATAACTCTTTGTTGCCTCCTCATGAATGGACCGAAGATTTCAGGACGAGTCTTGCTGAAGCTTTAGGAATTGACAAGTCGAGTATTCGTAACCATTCAACTATTGGCTTTTTTGATGTGATTGTAACTAATCCACCGTTTGGTAGTAAAATTCCTATTAAAGATAAAGATATTTTGGAACAATTTGATCTCGCACATGTTTGGGAAAACGATAAAGATTCCAATACTTGGAAGATGACTGATCGTTTGCAGTCGTCCGTTCCTCCTGAAATTTTGTTTGTTGAACGCTGCACGCAGCTTCTTGTTCCTGGCGGTAGAATGGGCATAGTATTACCTGACAATATTTTAGGTGCACCAGGACTGGGGTATATCCGTGAGTGGTTAATTAAAAACCACCGCATAATTGCTAGTGTTGATCTCCATGTCGATACATTCCAGCCGAGAAACGGTACACAGACATCGGTCTTATTCTTGCAGAAGAAAACCAAGGAGCAAAAGGACGCTGAGGAAAAAAGCGGTACGATGGCTGATTATAACATTTTCATGGCAATGGTGGATAAGGTTGGTCATGATAAGCGTGGAAATCCGATCTTTAAGCGAGATAAAGAAGGAAATGAAATTTTAGTCCCGGATACAAGCAGCGTTTTGGTATTAGGAAAAACGGGAGACGGATCTCGAACTGTAGCACATGAGCAAAAGAGAAAGGTTGAAGATGACCAAACATCGGATGTGCCGCCTATTTTTGCTGAATGGAAAAAGAGAGAGGGGTTATCATGGTAAGCGAGAATGTTGCTTATCAGCTTCAGAATTTCGAAGAAGCTGAAATTGATAAATCTCCTGTAAAATGGTGTTCTGTTACACTTTCAGATATTATCGCACGTGGGAAGCGTTTGGAAGCCAGCGTATATGATGTGGAGGCAAAACAGGCTAGAGAAATCGTAATCCACGGTAAATTTCCAGCAATAGCTTTGGGTGGGGATGATGGACTAACGAGTTCTTACACTGGAGCGCGGTTTAAGAGAATTTGGGTAGACCACTCTGAGTATCCAATTTATCAGCCATCTTCTATTGTGGATATAAAGCCTACTCCAGACGGCTATATCTCTAAGCGTACGGATACCGATATCGATGCTCTGCGAGTCAAAAAAGGCCAAATTCTTATGACGTGTTCTGGCACAATTGGAAAAGTGGCTTATGTGTCGGATACCCTCGACGGATTGATTTTCAGCCATGATCTATTGCGGATTGATAGTAACGATGATAACGCAGGATACATTTATGCATATCTTAAGAGTAAAATTGGACAGCAAATATTGTTGACCAATAGCTATGGAGCGGTTATTACGCATATTGAACCTGAACATTTAGCTGACGTTCCTATCCCAAATGCACCGGTAGAAATCAAACAGGAAATTCATAAGAAGGTCATTGATTCCTATGCCCTCAGAGATGAATCCAATAAATTGCTGGATGAAGCTATGGATTTGTTGGTGCAGGAATTGAAATTACCTCCCATTGAAGAGATTGGAGTGGATGATTTCGTTCAGGATGCTCCAGTTGAAACTTTTCTGGTAAAATTAAGTCAACTTAACAACCGTGTGGATGCGTCTTATCATGTGCCTATTGTAAAAGCTATCGTTGATTATCTCAATAAAAACGCAGCAGAGGTGACGACGATTGGTGATTGCAGGATAAGCCGTAATGTTATTCTACCGGGCCGATTCAAGCGTGTCTATGTAGATGAAGGACATGGGCGAATTTTTATCGGTGGCAAACAATTAGGAGAATTAGACCCTACAAATAAGAAGTATCTTTCGGTAACACAGCACGGTGAGCGTATAGAGGAACAACTAGAACTGCATGAAAACATGACGCTTATAACTTGTAGTGGAACCATAGGAAAAGTTGCGCTGGTCGGAAAACACTGGGAGAATTGGACAGCTAATCAACACATTATTCGTGTAGTGCCTGCAAATAATGAAATAGCTGGATATCTGAGTGTATTTTTGTCTTCGCAATATGGCTATCGGTTGATTACACGCTATACGTATGGGTCTGTAATTGATGAGATTGATGCAACGCATGTGAGTCAAATACCAATCCCTATTCTGAAAAATGCCGAAATTCAGGATAGAATAAATAAGCTTGCGCTCCAGGCAAATCAAAAACGTTATGAAGCTTACCTGCTTGAGCAAAAGGCTTTGAGAACGATGGATCAAAAAGTGTTTTTTGCAAAGTGAGGTGATTAAGAATGCCTGGCTATAAAGACTGGATAGATACCATAGATATTAAAATTGATTATTACTCTGCTTTTATGAAGGCCTGGATCGCCTTTAATGCGTGGTATAACTATAGCGGTGAAATTGCAGGAAAAAACGATAAAGAGCATATTGATTCTATTGCTCAAACATCTAATAGATTCAGAGAATATATCGTAAATCTTTTGAGAGCAGAGGACTCCGAGGGGGCTTCCTACAGGGATAATGTGGCAAACTTGCATGAAGCACTCCAAAATGCGGCTCTTATGACGCAGGAATACATAGGTACGAGACAAGCTATTTCTTTCTCTAGCGTTGCCTCTAAGAACTTAAATGCTGCTGAACGCTTTGATTACTATAAAAACCATTACGAATGCACTCGAATTCGCGGCAAAATTATTACATCGGTCAAAGAAAAAAGTACAGGTGTTGAGATTTTTCATTTTGAGCAAGACGAGTATGATGAAGAGGCCTTACAACAGCAATCAGTATATGTTAGTTTGACACCTACGCAACAGGAATCTTGTTTACGCTGCTATGGCAAAATGACTCCATATGTGATTGAATCCGTTCTTTCCAAGCCCGAGGATGTAGGAAGTCCAGACAGAAGCAAAAAGATTGGCGCATATTCGTTTGTTAAAGACGATGTGAAAATAAGTCGAGCAATAGTGGTCGTGTTGTATATGCTTAGGTGCTGTCTTGCACACGGAGATTTTTCGCCGGATGAAGCATCCAATAATGTCTACAAATATGCATACGAGGTTCTATGTATACCACTAAAAAAGCTTAGGTAGTTCGCAGAAAAGCTGCCCTTCCTCTAAAAAATCTCTATCGCTTTGTGTTCAAAACATAATTTGTGGTTTCGGTGTATTGAGTCTCACTACACAATCCGCTATACTGAGGCTGGGACTCTTGGCAACACCATGGCAACATAAAATCAGATAGCCCCTACTATCTGAATAATGAAAATAATGCCGATACCCTGAACTAAATCCCATAAGCAAATCTGTTTAGAAAACTTCTGACAGGAGCGAGTGGGAGTAATATTTAGGGAAAATCCTAAAAACCGAACCCGCAAGCCCTTTAATATTAAGGGGTTTGCGGGTTTTTACATTTTTCACATAGAATTGAATTTGCGGAATATCTGCGGTACGGTGAGGGCACGAAATGCGGAACAATTCAGGTGAAATAGAAAAAACGGCGGTATTACCCGCCGCTTTTCCTTTAAACATTTAATTTTCTGTTACAGCAGCATACTCATCCGCAAAATTAGATGTTATGACAGGTAGCAAATAACTCTCAACAGTTCTCTCTGCATTAACAATGCGGAATAAAACCTTTCCCTCTCCTTGCAATGCTGTTAATACTTCATCTATATACTTATCATCAATATAAATTCTGTCACCACCACAGTAAAGCGTTCCAGTCATATTATGGTCTGCTCCATCTTCCGTTCTCATGGTAATGCTATATTCATCGACATAACTTTCAGAAGCATTCTTGACCGGACTTCTTCCATATTCATAGAGGAAAATAGCAATGTCTTTTTCACAATCGATGACAACATCAGCTGTTAATGCGGCGTCAGTTACGGCACTATTACTGAAAGTCCCAATAAACTGTGTATTGTTAACAACATACCAATCTTCCGTAGGCTGATTAAAGTCATCAACATAATAGGCTGTTTGCCAGATACCTAAAGATTGTCCGCACCTCTCGCAAGTGCCTGTATCCGTTGTATGTCCTAATGCGGCAACCGTTTCTTGGGCAACGATGATTTCTTCACATTCAGAACAACGCTTTCCCTCAGTTAAACCGCTTTCTGTGCAAGTTGCTTCTACCGCTGGAAGTACTTCCTCAGTATGGGTATGTCCACTGCTCCCGCTTGATGTACTGGGATTTTCGCCGCTTGGCGTATCGTTCCCGCCGCCACAGGCCGCAAGTGAAAGCGCAAGAACCGCCGCGAGCATGAGAATTAGTAGCTTTTTCATTGTTTTTCTTGTCCCCCTTGTGTTTTGTTTCAATGTGCGCTTTGTGCAATTATATAACAAGCAAATTGCTGTGTCAACAAATTTCATTGCATTTTGCAATGCTTTGAATTGCATTGCGTGACTCGTTAAAACTATATCATCGCTATATTATGTAAAATAAAAAGGTGATGATATTATGGATAACTTATCTTTTGAAATTGGAAAGAATATAAGAAAGTATAGGAAACTAAAGGGACTAACGCTTGAAAAATTAGCAGAAGTATTAGAAACAGAAACAAATTATTTAGGTCAATGTGAGCGTGGAGAGCGTCGTTTTAGCCTTGATAAGTTAATAGACTTAATAGAATACTTTGGTATTACTGCAAATGATATTATTCCAATTCACAATACAACGGAAAGAATGGATAGAGAAAACAACATATATTTACAGGAAATAAATGAAATATTAGATACCTGTTCAGATAATCAGTTAGCAGTAATACTGAATATACTGAAAGAGAGTGTTCCGTTTCTAAAGGAATGATAATCCGTAAAAGGATGCTCTCCAAACAAGAGGTCTGATTCCATGGAAAGACCCTGCGGGGAAGCCTCAAGAATCGCTTTTCGACGCCTCCCAGCCCAAGCGCCTGATTTCTCTCAAAAACCGCGAATTTGTACCGGCGGGCACTTGCATTTTGACAGGTGAAATCATATAATGAAGCAAGTTGTGAGGAAAACTGCGTTTGGAGGAGTCGCAATGAAGGAGCTATCCCAAATTGCTTCGGCGGTCCGCGCCTCGACCACCCTGGCAATTGATGCTATGTTCAAGCAGATGAAGGCGGACGGCGTGGATGTAATCGGATTTGGCGCCGGAGAGCCGGACTTTCCTACCCCGGATAACATCAAAGAGGCGGGAATCACCGCGATCCGGGAGAATTTTACCCGTTATACGCCGACGCCTGGTATTCCGGAACTGCGTCAGGCGGTCTGTGCCAGACTGAAGGCAGACTGCGGTCTCGATTATGTGCCGGCCCAGATTGTGGTGGCCAGCGGTGCCAAGCATGCTCTCTATGCCGCGCTCCATGCGCTGGTGAATCCGGGAGATGAAATCATTGTTCCTGCCCCTTTCTGGGTCACTTATTTTGAAATGGTCCGTATGATGGGGGGGATTCCCGTCATTGTCTCCGCCGATGAGTCCGAACACTTTAAGCTCACACCGGAACGGCTTGCCGCATCCGTGACGCCCAAGACCAAAGCCATCCTTTTAAACAATCCCTCCAACCCCACGGGCATGGTGTACAGCAGGGAGGAACTCCAAGCGTTGGCGGCTGTGTGCGTTGAAAAGGATATCTATATTATTGCGGATGAGATTTATTATCGCCTGGTTTACGACGGTCGGAGCTTTACCAGCATCGCCAGCTTGGGGAAGGATGTAAAGGAACGGACCATCGTAATTAACGGTGTGTCCAAATCCTACGCTATGACCGGCTGGAGGATCGGATATGCTGCGGCGCCGGAGCAGATCGCGAGGATCATGGCCAATTATCTGAGTCACTCCACCGCAGCGCCCTGCTCGATTGCGCAGAAGGCCGCCGTGGAGGCGCTGAATGGTCCCCAGGATACTGTGGAGGCCATGCGGAAGGCATTTGAGACGCGACGGAATCACCTTGTGGAACGGATGAACCGTATTCCAGGCGTAAGCTGCCTCAAGCCGGAGGGGGCTTTTTACGTGATGATGAATCTCAGAGAGCTGCTTGGCAAAACGCTACACGGAACTCCGATCCACGATGCCGACGATTTTGCCGACGTGTTCCTCAAACAGGGGCTGGTAGCCGTCGTGCCCGGGAATGGGTTCGGCGCGCCGGAATTTGTGCGCTGGTCCTATGCCACCTCTATGGAGAACATCGATGCGGGGCTGGACCGGCTGGAAAAATTCTTGGCAGAGTGAGCAACACTTGCGGAGCGGACCTTGTGTCCGCTCCCTTTTTGTGGTATGATGCTTTCAATCGAAAGATTGTGTGGGAGGTCGAACATGAGTAATACAAATATCTATGAGAGTCCGCTGTCCTCTCGATACGCCAGCGACGAGATGCTCTATCTATTTTCACCCGACAAAAAGTTTACGACCTGGCGCAGGCTGTGGGTGGCTCTTGCGCGGGCGGAGATGGAGCTTGGTCTGCCTGTTACGAAGGAGCAGGTGGAGGAGCTGGAGGCCCACATAGACGATATCAACTACGAGGTGGCGGCGAAAGAAGAGAAGAAGCTGCGCCACGACGTCATGGCTCATGTTCACGCCTACGGCGCACAGTGCCCCAAGGCGATGCCCATCATCCATCTGGGCGCCACAAGCTGCTATGTGGGGGACAACACAGACATTATACTGATGCGGGAGGGCTTGATCCTGATTCGGGATCAACTGGTCCGCGTCCTCCACACCCTTGCCCGCTTTGCCGAAACCTATCGGGCGCTCCCGACCCTGGGCTTTACCCATTTTCAACCAGCGCAGCTGGTGACGGTGGGGAAGAGAGCCACGCTATGGATGAATGAGCTGCTGATGGATCTGGAGGAGGTGGAGCACCGGATCTCCACTTTAAAGCTGCTGGGGTCCAAGGGAACGACCGGTACCCAGGCCAGCTTCCTGGAGCTCTTTGAAGGCGACCATGAAAAGGTCAAACTGCTGGAGGAGAAGATCGCCAAGGAGATGGGCTTTACAGAGGTGGTGCCCGTGTCGGGGCAGACCTATTCGCGTAAAGTGGACGCCAATGTGCTGGCGACCCTCTCCGGCATTGCACAGTCCGCCAGCAAATTTGCGACGGATCTGCGGCTGCTGTGTCATCTGAAGGAGGTGGAGGAGCCCTTTGAGAAGAACCAGATCGGTTCTTCCGCCATGCCTTATAAGCGCAATCCCATGCGCTGTGAGCGCATTTGCTCTCTGGCGCGCTATGTGATCGCCGACGCGCAGAATCCAGCGATCACAGCCGCTACGCAGTGGTTTGAGCGGACGCTGGATGATTCCGCTAACAAGCGTATCTCTGTGCCCGAGGCATTCCTCTCGGTCAATGCCATCCTCAATATTTATGAGAATGTGTGTGCCGGACTGGTGGTCCATGAGAAGGTCATCGACCGCCACATCCAAGAAGAGCTCCCCTTTATGGCCTCGGAGAATATCATGATGGATGCGGTGAAACGGGGGGGAGACCGCCAGCAGCTCCATGAGCGTATCCGCGTGCTCTCCCAGGAGGCGGGACAAAATGTAAAGGATTTGGGCCTCACCAATAATCTCATCGATCTCATGGCCGCAGATCCCATGTTTGGGATGACCAGAGAAGAACTGACCGCTCACTTGGAGGCATCCCGCTATATTGGGCGGTGCCCGGAGCAGGTGGAGGAATTCTTGGAGGGGGCGGTCCGGCCCGTGTTTGAAAAATACCCTCAGGCGCTGAGGGGAAAAGATGTGGAACTCAAAGTCTGATCGAAAGGGGATTAGGTTCTATGGCGAACGCAGTGCGCCGCATCGGGGTCTTTACCAGCGGAGGAGATGCGCCGGGGATGAACGCCGCGATCCGCTCTGTTGTGCGGACGTCGCTTCATATGGGGATCGAGTGCATCGGGATCCGGAGAGGCTATAACGGGCTCGTAAACGGCGATTTCATTCCACTGGATTTTGAAAGCGTGAGCGGCCTGAGCCGCCGGGGCGGCACGATGCTCTATTCTGCCCGAAGCGAGGATTTCCGCGGCGAGGCAGGGCAGGAGAAGGCCGTGGCAACCTGCAAACTGCTGGGGCTGGAAGGCGTAGTGGGGATCGGCGGCGACGGCACGTTCCGCGGCCTGCTGGAGCTTTCCCGCCGTGGAGTGGCGGTGGTCGGGCTCCCGGGGACCATTGACAATGACATCGCCTGTTCCACGTATACAATCGGGTTCGACACCGCCTGCAATACGGCGCTGGATTCCATCGACAAGCTGAGGGACACCATGCAGTCCCATGAACGGTGCTCCGTGGTAGAGGTCATGGGGCGGCACGCGGGGCATCTGGCCCTCTATGTGGGCGTGGCCTGCGGGGCCACCTGCGTCTTGGTTCCGGAGCGCCCCGTGGACTTTGAAGCGGATGTGGTGGAGCCGATCCGCCGGGCCCGGCTGGGTGGCCGCACCCACTTTATGGTCATTGTGGCCGAGGGCGTGGGCAGCGCCTATGATGTGGCCAAAAAGATCACGGAGGCTACATCGCTGGATACCCGCGTCACTGTGCTGGGCCATGTCCAGCGGGGCGGCGCACCTACGGCCCGGGACCGGGTAGCGGCCACTTACATGGGGTATGAGGCGGTGCGCCTGCTGGCCGAAGGCAAGAGCAACCGCGTGGTCTGCGTGCAGGGGGACACCTATGTGGACTACGATATCACCGAGGCCCTGAAGATGAAGAAGGGGCTGGATGAACAGACCTATACGGTCATGCGGGCACTGACCGGAGTGGAGCAGAGATAGAAGAAAAGCCGCCGGATACATTCTTATCCGGCGGCTTTTTGGCGATTGATTACAGATCGGTGGTAAGCACCTTGTTCAGTTTTGCAAAGCGGGGAAGGGCATGCTCCTTGGGGCGCTCGGGCTCTCCCTGGATCAGGGGCAGCACATAGTCGATAAAGGCCTGTTCGACGCCGTTCCCTTCCGCGTTGATCCACTCCCGGGGAACCTTCTTTTCAAAGTTCGCCACGATATCCAGGGGCTCCAGCACGGTTTTGCACTCGTACTTTCCGCCGTCCCTGGTGCACTGGAAGGCCACCATCTTGTCGGTGTTTCCCGCCACGGCGGCCTCCACCGCCACACGCCCGGCCATCTTTGCCTCTTCAATATCAGTGTGAGAGGCAAGGTGCGCACCGCAGCGCTGAAGGAGGGAGAGCTCGATACCGCGGACCTTGGCGCCGGTCTTCTGCTTGATGACCTCGGCAAGCATGGTGGCAAGTCCGCCCAGTTGGGCATGGCCGAAGCCATCGGTGGCGGAGGTCTTGGCCTCGGAGACAAAGGAGCCGTCGGCGTAGTGGATGCCCTCCGACACCGCGACCATGCACTTGCCGGTCTTGTCATAGATTGCCTGCACATCGGCGATGAACTTCTCCATGTCGAAATCCACCTCGGGCAGGTAGACCAGATCGGGGCCGAATCCGGCCCAGGTGGCCAGAGCGGCGGAACCGGCCAGCCAGCCGGCATGCCGGCCCATGATCTCGATGACGGTCACCATGCCAGTGTCATAGACGTGGGCGTCATGCCAGACCTCCATACAGGAGGTGGCGATATACTTGGCGGCGCTGGCAAAGCCGGGGCAGTGGTCTGTGCCGTTGAGGTCGTTGTCGATGGTCTTGGGGATGCCCATGATGCGGCACTCGTAGCCCACCTTCTGCATATACTTGGAGATCTTGTTGCAGGTATCCATGGAGTCGTTGCCGCCGTTATAGAAGAAATAACGCACATCATATTTTTGGAAGATCTCCAAAATGCGCTGATAGTCCGTATCGTCTTGGTCAGGGTCGGCAAGCTTATACCGGCAGGAGCCCAGTGCAGAGGAGGGGGTGTTCTGGAGAAGCTCCAACTCCTCGGGGGATTCCTGGCCCATATCATACAGCTTGTCCTCCAGCACGCCCTTGATCCCGTGGGCGGCGCCCAGTACGCGGGTGATACAATCAGCTTTCAGCGCCGCCTGGATGGCGCCTTGGGCGCTGGCATTGATGACGGAAGTGGGGCCGCCGGACTGACCGATGATACATGCTCCTCGAAGTTCGCTCATGATTGGTCCTCCATTCACAATTTTTTGACTTTCGTGTGAAAGCGATTATTGCCCAAATATAATATCATAGCCTCTTGCATTTATCAACTATTGCTGTTAAAATCAAGAGTGAAAAGAGAAGGGGACTTCTTTCCGCTTTCCTTGTTCAATATTTAATAAGGAGTGAGACGTATGCCTCTGGTCACATCGAAGGAAATGTTTGAAAAGGCCTATCAGGGCGGATACGCCATTGGCGCATTCAATGTCAACAATATGGAGATCGTCCAGGGTATTACCGAGGCCGCCAAGGACCTCAATGCCCCCCTAATCCTCCAGGTTTCCAAGGGCGCCCGTGCCTATGCAAACCATACCTACCTGATCCATCTGGTTCAGGCTGCGGTGGAGGAGACCGGACTTCCCATTGTTCTGCATCTGGACCATGGCGACTCCTATGAGCTCTGCAAGAGCTGTATTGACGGCGGCTTTACTTCCGTGATGATCGATGCCAGTTCCAAGCCTTTTGCCGAGAATATTGAGATCACCAAGCAGGTCGTGGCCTATGCGCATGACCACGGCGTGGTAGTGGAGGCCGAGCTGGGCACTCTGGCCGGCGTTGAAGACGAGGTAAAGGTCAATGCCGAGGATTCCTCCTATACCAGACCCGAGGAGGTCGAGGAGTTTGTGACCAAGACCGGATGCGACTCTCTGGCGATCGCCATCGGCACCAGTCACGGCGCCTATAAGTTCAAGCCCGGTACGAAGCCTCAGCTCCGCTTTGATATTCTGGAAGAGGTCTCCAAGCGCTTGCCCGGATTCCCCATTGTGCTCCATGGCTCTTCTTCCGTGCCCCAGGAGTATGTAAAGATGGTCAATGAAAATGGCGGGAACATGCCCGGCGCCATTGGCGTACCGGAGGACCAGCTCCGCAAGGCCGCATCTATGGCGGTCTGTAAGATCAACATTGACTCCGACCTGCGTCTGGCGATGACCGGAACCATTCGGAAGTATTTCAATGACCATCCTGCGGACTTTGACCCCCGCCAGTATCTGAAGCCCGCCCGTGAAAACATCAAGAAGCTGGTGGCCCACAAAATCGTGGATGTGTTGGGCTGCGACGGAAAGGCATAAGGGAACGAGTACTGAGAAGTGGGAGGGCAATACTTGCCCTCCCACTTTTTGATGAAAGCGAGAGATTCATAAACAGTGAATGAGAAAAAATTTTGCAAAAAATATGAAGAAAATACTTGCTTTGGCGTGCTATCTATGCTAATATATATGAGTCGCCTGAAGCAAGACGACATCCGGGTGTGGCGAAGTTTGGTATCGCGCTTGAATGGGGTTCAAGAGGCCGCTGGTTCGAATCCAGTCACTCGGACCAAACAATGATAATCCGAACTACATTATCCAGGTGGGTAATGTGTTCGGATTTATCATTTCTATTGAAAATGTGCTTTAGCAAGCAAGGGCGGGAACGTGAGTTCCTGCCCTTACCTGCTTTCTGGAATAATGATATAATTTACTTGACAAGCAGAGCGTGGTACGCTTAGACAGAAAAATGCGTACTAGTTAAAATTCGGTTTGTAAGGTGCTAAAAATGGAATTTGAATTGCTTACAGAAAACCTTGAACTCAAATTGTCACCGGATTTTTATATTGAGGATATAACATATCCAACTAATACAATAATGGGTGTGAACGTCTATAGTGACGGATTTTGTGCAAGCACATCAATGGATATAGATATAAGGGAACTAGCTGTATTTTCTGAAAAATTGTGCCAGGTATATGATACGCTGTCCGGCGAGGCGAGGATTGAAGAACCATATGGTTTGCATATGTATCTGCAATTTATAGGCGATGGAAAAGGTCATATTTCCGTCAAAGGCCTTTTACATGGCGGGAACAGAGCTGGCAATGAACATACACTTGAATTTGAGAACAGCATAGACCAAACCGAACTGAGAGCGTTTTGCTTTGCCTTGCGAGACGCCTGCAATGATTATTTCAAGTGACAATTCAGGTTGTCAGGTTGATCTACTACGCCTTCTTGGGTATAATGCGCACTTGCAAACAAAGGCGGGAACATCATTTAAGATGTCCCCGCCTTCACATTATTCTTGTTTGGCCTCGTCAGCGTCCCGCCGTGCTTTCCGCTCGGCAAACTCCCGCTGTCCCTCCTCGCTCTCGAAAAAGGCTTGTATCTCCGGGAGTAGGACCCGGGCCAGAACTCTATCTCAATTCTATCGTGCTACCTGCTACACCGTCCCTAAGGGGTTTACTTTTTGTACGTCCAATGCTCTGTGTGGTGTCTAACCAAGAAATGGGTGTCAATATGGTTCTAGCTTGGGTGTTGGGTCAGAGAATAAGAAATGCAAAACTGTGCAGACTAACTTTACCTTATTAAAGGGGGCGAATTTCTATGATTGAACAGGACACGATAAAACTGCTTCGAGAATGTGACGCAGGCGTTAAAATGGGGGTCGCGTCCATTGACGATGTTCTTGATCAAGTGCACAGTAGAGCGCTTAATCAATATCTGACGGAGTGCAAAAAGAAACATGAACAGCTAAAGAATGAGATTCAGACCCTACTGGAAAAATACCATGATGATGGAAAAGAGCCAACCCCCATTGCCAAGGGGATGTCTTGGATTAAAACCAACATGAAAATGGGCATGGATAACTCCGATCAGACTATTGCAGACCTGATGACGGACGGCTGTAATATGGGTGTCAAATCGCTGAACAAGTATCTGAACCAATATGAGGCAGCAGATGAAGTTTCAAAGGATATTGCGAAACGGCTCATCAATTTGGAAGAGCAGCTTGCTGTAGACATCCGCAAGTTTTTATAAGCGGCAGCTTTTCGACTTTCTTTTTCTGGATAAAAACCTCTTGCTGCTGGCAAAGTACAGTTTACAAGGGACTACACAGGGTAACGGTCTGACGGGAGGTGTGCCGCCCGTCAGATTTTCCATGTGAT